>JAABUH010000494.1_pt1 | contig 57952 bp, 52 predicted proteins | sample 5559121 | NCBI WGS metagenome assembly JAABUH01 (sample SAMN10711871, study PRJNA513364) | rock metagenome | isolation source: Antarctica rocks | place: Antarctica: Victoria Land, Battleship Promontory nord | collected 2015-12-28 | reverse complement strand
CCCCTGTCCACCACCGCCGACCAGGTAGCCAAGGTGATGGTGGGCGGACTCGAGAAGAAGGCCGACGTGGTGTGGGCCCCCCCGCCCTTCCGCTGGCTGATGGTGGTCATGCGCCACCTGCCCCGAGCCCTCTGGCGCCGCATCCCTCGCTGAGCAGAGCCGAAGGAACGTAGATCTTTTTTAGGTGCCGCTGGCCCACAGGGCACGCCCGGCCCCATAGACGACCAAGTTACCGTCCACTTGCAATACGGAGTAGGCGCCAGGGTAACCCGATGTGTTGCTGGCCCACAGGGCGCGTCCTGACCCGTAGACGACCAGGTTGCCGTCGGTCCGCATGACCGCATAGGCCCCAGGATGGCCCCACGTGCCGGTGGACCACAGGGCTCTTTGCCCGATGAGGTACAGCACCAGGTTGCCGTCGGCTTGCATGACCAGCTCATACTGCCGGTTTGGCGAGATCAGCATCCATCCGTCCTGGAGAGTCCCATTTGGGGTCATCTCGGCATTCACCCGGCCGGAGTCCCACAGGGGCCGGCCATAGTTGGAGTACACGACGACGTTGGCATCGCTTTGCACGTTGACGCCGGCACCCGGGTGGCCTGAGGTGCCGCTGGCCCACAAAGCTCGACCAGACCCGTAGACGACCAGGTTGCCGTCGGTTCGCATGACCGCATAGGCACCAGGATGGCCCCAGGTGCTGGTGTCCCAGAGGGGCCGCTCGCCGACCACATAGAGCACCAGGTTGCCATCGCTTTGCATGACCAGGTTGTACTGGCCATTGGGCGATACTACGGATTGGCCAGGATTGAGCACCTGACCGGCGTTGAGCTGGAAGCGGTTGCTTAGCGGGGCCGCCCCTCCAGAGCCATGGGCGGCCAACAGGGCATCGGCGTAGTCCTGGTCGACGTTGATGGTGGCCCCGCCCCAGGTCTGGGTGACTCCGCCGACGTACTGGTGGATGCGCTGATGGTTGGCCCATTCACCGGCCGGGATGGTGGGATCAGTGGTGGTGGCCCCGTTGCCCGGCCAGGCTGCGAACCAGATGTCATCGGGCAGTTGGTAGCCGGCCCCGACCGCGGACACCAGGGCCCTTATTGCCCCGTAGAGGCTGCTGTAGACCCCAGAGGCGTAGCCTTGGGCATGGAGCTCCCTGGTCCACCCATCCAAGAAGGCCAGCACGGCTTGGTTGCAGCTGGCGTTAGTGGAGTCGTAGGACTCCATGTCGTCATAGATGGGGCTGCCTGCGCCCAAGCCGAGAGACGAGGCCTCGCCGACCGCCTGATCGGCTGATTGGCGGCCCTGGCTGGCCGCCTGGCTCGGGTCGATGCCTGCTCCATAGGCCCCCGAGGCGCACGGCGCCTGGAGCCCGACATAGGTGGGGATGATCGAAAAGCCCATAGCCGACACCTGGGACACCCAGGACGAGCTGAGGTTGGGCTGGCTGGGGCAGCCCTCGTTGACCCCCCCTATGTAGATGTTGGCAGCCCGGTAGGGCGATGCCAGCCAGTCGGACATGGTGGAGGTGCTCGGCGCCTCGCAGGTGTCGAACGCCCCGCCGGTGTAGGTGCCCGGCTGGGGGACCGAGTAGCTGAGCAACGTCGCCGCCTCAGCGGTGACAGGAAACCTCTGCGCCGTCAATGCCGACGCCCTCAGACTGATCCGCCTGTTGGTCGACGGGCTGGTGGTCAGGCTCGGTGTGCTGGCCGGGACCGGAGCAGTGGACGCCGGAGCAGTGGACGCCGGGGCAGTGGACGCCGGGGCAGTGGCTGAGGAGCTGGCCAATGGGGGGCTCACAGGTGTCACCGAGCCGATGGAGGGATTGGACGCCCCCGTCTCGGGGACCGCCGACACCGGGGCAGACGATGCGGCCAGGGAGGAGAAGATGCCCGCTGCCACCGTTGGGCTGGTGCCCTGGCTGATCACCACTTCGACGTGGGCTGCCGGAAAGACCAGCGTGTAGTCGGGTTGGATGGCACTGCGGGTGGCCATCCCCACCAGCTGGCCATCGATCTCACTGTGGTGCAGGCCAACCATGGCCCGGCTCACCTCGGTGGTGCTGAGGGGCTCGATGATGGCGGACTCGGTGTGACCGAGGGCGCGGGCCGGACAGAGCTGATGCTCTGCGGGACGGCCGGTACAGCCCGTGTTGGTCGAAGCGGACACAATGGCCCGGGTCATCGGCCAGCTGAATGACCGGCCAGCTGGAAGGTACCGTCATGCCAATGCCCTGGTAGGCCACGGTCTGCCCCGCCGTAGGCGTAGACGCCTGAGCCAGGATCGCCTGGGAGCCCACCAACCCCACCGACGCCAGAGCCGCCAGTCCCACCACCCGCCCGGTCCGGTAGCCAAGCCCTCGACGAGATCGTCCGATTGCGATAGAGCGCGCCTTGGTCAGGATGTCACCTTCCTGTAGCTGGCCGGCTATTGCTGGATGCTAGTCAGGCGCGGACGCTGACGCAACTGCCACCGTTGACCTCCCAGGTCCACACTCTGACCTCACGCCAGAGCGGGCACGTGTCACGGCCGCGCCGCCACGAGGAGCGAGATCGCGGGCGCACGCCAGTGCGACAGCCAGGACGGAGCCGCCCGCAAAGGCGACCACCAGGAGCCAACCCACCGCCGGGAGTCCTTGGCGCCACCAGGCCGGGGCCATTTCGGCCGTCCCCGCCCGAAGCAACAGCATGTCTCCGCGGAGGTCCGAGGCGTTGACGGTGAAGAGCTCCGAAGGCCACACGTCAGCGGGTCTTCGGCCGCTGTCGATGAGTGCACTGTCGCCGAGATAGTGAGCCCTCTGTTGCGTGGACACGAGGGTGCCATGCCACTGTTCGTACGGAACTCTGACCGAAAGAAGATTCACGGGGACACTCAGGATGGCGGTCATCGCCAGGACAAGTCTGGCCGCCTTGACGGCGGCCCTAGGCTTGCTATCCATTTGAAGAAGATAAAAGGCTCCGACGATGAGGACGGGCAAAGACGGCATGAGGAACCTGGGACCCCAACACAAGCCGCCGGCCCAAGCGTCCCATTTTGCGAACAGGATCAGCCGGGGAAGGATGAGCAGGGCACCCAAAACCGCAAACGCTTGCCGACGGACATACATGTAGACCAGGCCCACAACTCCTGGTAGAGCGAGAGGACTATAAACGAACAACCCTCGTCCAGGGCTGAGGACCAATCCTTTAAGGCCAAGGTCGAGAGGTGTGTGGAATCCCTGCCCGTGATATCCCGCAACCAGGAGACTCCCAAACCGCAGGTTGTTGTACCACATGAGAAACGACAGGCTGGCGGCAACGGGTAGACCAACCCACAGCAGGCTTCGACGGAGCAAGGTGTGGAGCGGGACGAAGAGTGGAAGGGCAAGGATGGCGGGCCAAACGGTCAAGAGGGAGTCCGAACGGAACTGAATTACGGCAGCCGAAGCGAGGCCGAGTACGACGGGTGACCACTGCCAGTCGTCCCGCCACCTCACGATGGCCAGAGCCATCAGGGACGCACAGAGGCCGACCGCTGGTTCACTGAAGAGCTCAGTTGTCGACTGCAGGGCCATGGTGAGTGCGCCAAAGCTCAAAGCGGCCAGGACTTAGGGCATCTGCCTCCAACGGAGGGCCCTCACAAGACAATACACAGTGCTGCCGGTAATGGCCACGAGTATTGGATTGAGTAGGGTCTCCCAGAAGAGCCGATCGCCAGCAATCTTCGAGATCAGATAGAAGGGCATGAGAGCGACGCTGTCGCCGATGCCATAAGAAGCATAGGGTGTGTCAAGATGAAAGGCATGGATGATCGTTAGGTTTGTCGTGCGGAGAGTAAAATGGTCAATGATATTATGGGTTACTCCCGTCATGACGCCAGCGTCATATGCGTAATACCTATGCCGACTTACTGCCATGTACAAGGACAACAGACTGACGAGGATGAGGACACCCACGGTGGTGTCGGACCCAGCGGCGAACATCAAACAGGTGCGCACCATGGATTGCCGTCGATGGCGAGGCCGTGCCACCCGGCGTGAGACTTCGGCGACGGCCCCCGATGATCTCAAGCGGCCAACTCCTGCTCCTGGCGGTAGTCAGGACAGCGGACCCAGTGGCCGGGGTCACCGACAAGATGTATCACTGGCGAACTGAGCGCAACTGTGGGGGCTTGATCAGTGGTAGTAGTAGAACAGAATCTTGGCGAGGGCATAGACCAGCAGGTACACGGCACCCAAGGCAAACCAGCCGTAGCGCCGCCGACCCTCCGGCTCGGTCCACAGAAGTGCCACGGTGACGACCGGCACGGCCACGATCGGCAGAAAGTACCGACCCTGGATACCGAAGACCGTAAGTGAGCCCACCGGCGTCCAACTCACCCAGAGCACGGTGAAGATCAAGAGAACTGAGACGATCGCCAGCGCCACCGGCAACCAAGCGACCACAGACTGCCCGCGCTCGGAGACGGGCCGGGGCGCGCCCACCTCGGCCCGGTAGGCGAGCCCCATAAGGGTTCCAGCGAAGGCGACCGCCCCGATGGCCGGGCCACTACCAAAGCTGGCAGGTCTGCCCACTCCAAAGGCGAGAACGTAACCGGGGACGTCAATTTGCTGGGAAGACGAGTCGAACAGGCTCCGACCCAGAACCTTCAGGTAGGCGATTGGATGGTGGAGGAGGTACTGAGCCTGCAGGTGGGCGTCGATGGTCCCACCTGCGGGGTGGTAGGCAGCCAGACTCACGTGTCGGACGAGGAGGTACCACGCCCCGCTGGCCACCAGGGCGGCGACAACGGTCCCTCCCTTGGCCCACCAGGCTGGCCGGACCAGGGCGCCAATACCAGCGGTGCCGTCCCGGACCGCCAACCGGGCGGCCGGAACCACCAGCACCAAGGGTGCCAGCACGAAATAGGTGTTCTTGGACAGGCCCAGCGCCACCAGGGACGCGGCCAGCGCCCCGAACCACCACCAGGTGGCGCGGGGGTCGAGGGAGCACCGCAGGGCCAGGGCCACTGACAACAGGGCCAGAGCTATGGTCATGCCGTCGGCTGAGTAGGCGCTGGCCTGTGCGAGGGCCATGGGCGTGGCACCCACCAGAAACAAGACGGCTTTGCCGCGGGGCGCCACCCGGAGGGAAAGGTAGACCAGCGCCAGGTAAACCAGCAGACCCGCCAACCGGCCACCGAAGAAAACCACGGGCAACGGGGCGCCCACTCCCCTTAGCACGGCCACGCCGACCACCTCGGGCGCATAGGACAGCGGAGAGTTCACTGCGGTGTTCTCGAACACGACGAAACGATCCGGCCGGTGCTGGCAGCCATTCGGTGTGCGCCAGAACTGACCGGGCGAGTACGGCAAAGGCTTGGCCGCCTCGGCCCGCAGCACATGGAGATACTGCTCCACGCAGGCTGGGACTGCTCCGCCGGCCCGATGCAGGCCCTGGCCGACGATCTCCGGCCCCCCTCCGATGTCGTCCACCTTCTGCCCGGGGCCGCGTGTGGACGCTAGGAGGTCACCCTGGGCGATAGTGACCACCCGGGCGAAGTGGTTGGGCTCGTCCAGCCCGGCCCCCGGGGGTACGAAGAAGACCAGCGCCAAGCCGAAGACCAGCCCTATAACAGCAAACCAGACCTCCAGGCGAATGTTGCGAAGTCGGGAGAACGACTCTGACCGGGCCAGCGCGTGCCTGGGCCGAGGGGCCTCTGCCGAGGGCTGGCCGGGCTCAGCGCCGCTGATCGGGCTCGACGGGCTGAGATCAACCGCCATTGATCCTCAACCGGGCTTACGGACCACTAGATAGACGCCCGAGGCCACCGAGCGTAGGTCCTCATGGGCGATGAGCGGATCGAAAGCCTTGAACTGCGAAGTTATGTCGGCCAGGCGGTCGGCTGGCACTCTCGTCGGCAATCCCCCCGCTTTCATCAGCCAGTCGACCGTGAACGACAACTCCCCGAACCAGTCGCACTCGAGTACCTCACAGTCCTTGAACAGCTCCTGGACTCCCCAGGTGGTCATGTTGAAGTAGTGGTAGGGCACCGCGTGAAGAGGCTGCATGAAGGCCACCTCAGTGATGACCAGCCCGCCGGGCCGGGTAACCCGGATGAGCTCTTGGGCGGCGGCAAAGGGGTTACTCAGATGCTCGAAGACGGCCTGGCTGCAGGTGGCAGCGAAGGTGTCATCGGGAAACGGCAGGGTGTGGACGTCGCCGTATACACCGGCCAGCTCGAGCTCAAGCAGCTCAAAGTTGACGTAGGCCGGCCGGATCCTCCTGCGGTCTCCACCGCCGCACTCCAAGATGGGCTCTCCCGGGGAGAGCGTATCCAGCCACCGCTCGATGTTGGGGCTGTAAGGGTTTCCTCGGTTGATGGCAACCGGCTCCGCAAATCTGTCACCGTCGGTCTTGGGCCCCCACAGCACGAGCTCCTCGACTACCACCTCTCGGCCGGCGGACGCCGGGTTGGCCTGTCCGCGGGCGCGGATCGCCAGCTGTCGGCGGCCCATGGCCAAGTCCGTTGCCACTGGAACGGCGAGGATCTGGGAGCCCTCGCCCTGGAACAGATCCACCGACGTCACCAGCTCGTCGTCCAGCCACAGGTCAGCCAACCCGCCGGTAGGGTGCCGGATGAGGCGAACCAGTGCGTCGGTGAAGGATTCGGTCAGCTCGAGGGTGTCGCCGACCACTCCGGGAGAGCTGGCCCTCAGCTCGTCCCCTGACCATGTACCGGACCGTGCCACCTGGGGGTCAGAGGCGGGAACACGCAGCTCACCGAGATCGGGCAGTTGACTGACCGGTCCGACGAGGCGGGGCTGCCCGGGCTCTGTATTGAAGTCGACGCGGAAGCTCTCGATCACGGCGACCACTCCGTGGGCGTCGGGGCACGCCAGCTGTCCGGTCTTCAACCGGCCATCCAGGGTCACCGCTCGGGGCACGCTCTCCAGAGCCGCCCGGCAGTGCGGGCAGCAGAAGTACTCGAGGCACAAACCCCCGGATGGTCCCAGACGGGGCACTGCCTCCGGGGTGGGGGGGCCGGTGGTCCCAGCGTCTCCCGGCGCGACAAGCCGCTCGGGCGGTATCGAGTCGCTCGACACCACGAGCCTCGACTCCTGCATCTCCTGGGTTGGTCGCCAAGCCGCTAACGGGGTTGGCTCAGCCGTGGACGACCCGGCCTCAGCAGTGTGCCTACCGAGTAGCTCGTCGTAGTAGCGGTTGGTGGCCGCGACCATGGCCGCAGTTGTGTAGTGCTCCTCGTAGCGCCGACGAGACTGCTCCCCCATCTCGGCCCGCAGCTGGTCAGAGGACACCAGCCTGGCTATGGCCTGCCCCAGTGCGCCGGCGTCAGCGGGTGGGACCAGAAATCCGTTCAGCCCGTCCTCCACCAGGTACCTCATGCCACCGACGTCCCCGGCCACGATCGGCTTGGCGAACATCATGGCCTCCAAGAGGACCAAGCCGAACGACTCGTAGCGCGACGGCGCAACGAAGATGTCACAGCCGGCGTAATGGCGACGCAGCTCGGCATCGGTGACCCGCCCGCAGAACCGCACCCGGTCAGCCACCTCAGCCCAGGCGGGCGAAGCCTCGAACCACTGGCGGTAGGTGAGGTCATCCTCCGATGGCCGGCTGTCCTCACCCACGATGGCAAAGGCCACGTCGGGAAACTGCCGGGTCAAAGGGGGGATGGCGTCCAAGAGGGTGTCGATGCCCTTGCGAGCCTCCAGCCGTCCGACGAAGAGGACATTGACCCGGCCGGGCCCGTCGAGCGATCCGGCCATCTGGGCCACCTCGTCATTCAGGCCATGGAGCACGAAGGCGCAACGGGCCCGGTCGAGACGGATGCCGTAGACGGACTCGACCTCCTCCACGATGGCTGGCCCAGAAGCGAGGAGATGGGCGGCGTTCTGGTAGACCCACCGCTCCAGGCTCAGCATGGCGCCCAGATCGGCGTCTCCGCTGGCCAGCGCCCGGCGCATAGGAGGGTCCAGCTCGACCATGGTGGCCAGCGGCGTGTGCAGCTCCACGACTGTGTCGAAATGACCTTCCAGCAGGACGGCAATGCCCTCGGAGTCCCAATTGGGCACATGGACGATGTCAACCGGCCGGCGGCCGTGGATCCGCCACAGCTCGTCCAGCAGGGAGGCCGAATAGTCCCACAAGTGGCCGGGGATCTTGGGCCCGTCGCCCTGCGGGGGAGGGTGATTGCGTACCACGGTTCGATGCACCCACACCCCTTCCTCCAGATCAACTCGATCGTGGCCGTTGCCCCCGGTCAATACGTGCACCACATGTCCCCCGTCGGCCAACCCGGTGGCCAGCTGATGGACGATCCTGCCGATGCCGTTGAGGGGATCAGGCGGATACTCCTGGCTGAAGAAGCAGACGTTGAGCTTGTCCGCCTGGGGGCGCTTGGTCGGAAAGCTCAAGAACGGCTGCGCCAGCTGGCCAAACCACTCGACCGGCCGGGTGCGAAGAGTATTGCGCTCCCAGCGCTCGAAGCCGAGGTCGTAGGCAGCCTCCTTGTCCTTGTCGAACTGAGCAAGGTCGGCTGCAATGAGGTACTGGCCTGTTATTTGGCCCTCCACATCTGCCCGCCTGAGGGCAGCGAACTCGACGAGGTTCTGCCAGACGGAGTAATGGGACGTCAGTGGAAGGGCATGTTTGAAGGCAAAATAGCACTTGTTCTTGAGCACGGCGAAGTAGCTGCGGGTGGCCCGGTTTTCAGAGCGTATATCGCTGGGAAGGAACTTGTGATACACGAAGCCGTCATCGATGTTCTTCACGATCCAACCTGCGTCGACGATGCGACAGCAAAGATCGGTCTCATCCAGGTAGTACTCGAACTCCTCGTCGAAGCCCCCCAGGTCGACCAGGCGCTGGCGCAGGAACGACGCGTTGGTGCCGATGGTGTAGGGGAACTCCCAGGCATTGGGGAAGTTGTGCAGCCAGGGGGTGGGCAAGCTCGGATCTACGACTGGCCAGGCGTCCCCAAACCGATTGGCCATGCAGTATCGGGCCTGAAGCACGGTACCGGTCCAGTTCCAGACCGGGCCGCCCACTGCTGCCACCTCAGGCGTGTCGTACGCCTCGACCAACCGGTCCAGCCAGGCCGGATCGGGGTAGGCATCGTCGTCGATAAAGGCCACCACATCCCCCGCGGCCATGGCAATCCCGATATTACGCGACTGTGAAAGGTTGCGGTCCGGGCATTGACCGACCTTCACCCGCCCCACATAGTCTCTCAGCAGCTCGCCGGTCGCATCCTGCGTCGGCCCCCGCACCACCACCACCTCGAACCAGGGGTAATCCAGCTGGCTGAGACTGTCGAGCGTGAGTCGCAGGCTCTCGGCTCGGTTGTCGGTGTTGATGATCACCGAGACCGTTCGCTTCGTCATCTGCGGACCGGGTGCCCGAGCTCGGCCCTGTCGGCCACCTCCCTGACCAGCCAGGAGGGCACGCCCTCGGGCAACTGGTCGGCCGCGGCAACGAGACCCCGAAGGACGGCCAGCTGATAGGCACGGGCCGAATAGTCGGCCAGGTGCTCGTCGATCGCCTCGTGCCAATCGGGGAGGGTGAGCTCTCCCCGGGCGGTGGGCAGCAGCGGTGTCGTGGATCGCCGTTTGGCGTCGGCGAAGCGTCCCACCACATCGCTCAGGGCGGCGACCAAGGCACCACGTTACCGGTGGGAACCACCGTGCCAAGGCCGCCGACCACCCTGGGCAGGTTGCCGGCGTCCGACGCAATCACATAGCAGCCGGCCGTATAGGCCTCGACGACGGGGACGCAGTACCCCTCATGGTAGGACGGGACCACCAAGACGTCGGCCTGGTGGTACAGGGCCGCCAGCTCCCGATCGCCCAGGCCAGAGTGGAGGAGGAGGCGGTCTCCCAGACCCTTGCGGGCGACGGTACGTGCAAGCTCTGCCAGGGTGGCGGGATCGGACCAGGTCGGACTGCCCACCAAATCGAGAGCGAAGCAGGTGAGCCCCTTGTCGTAGATCTCCTCGACCGCCCGGATGAGGTCGATCAGTCCCTTGGCTCGGACCAGACGACCGACATAGAGCAGCCGGACCGGCTGCCCTCGGTCCTCGGCCGGCCGGATGGCGGGCCTGGGAGCCCGCTGATGGGTCACCGGCAGGTGGGCAACCGAGAGCCGCTCGGGAGGGATCCCGAAGTCCACCAGCTCGTCCCGGTTGAGCTCGCTGACGCAGATGACATGGCGGGCGGCGAACAGATTGTGCTTTTGGATCAGCGAGCGGACGATGGCCGCCCGCACCACCTCGTCGTCCACCAGGTCGAGGGGGGTGATGTTGTGGTAAATGACCACCGCCACCGCGCCCGGAGGAAGGGCCAAGATGCAATTGAACAGGTCGTAGGCTATACCGAACTCGAACACGTGGAGCTGGGCCGACCAGAATCTGGGATCCGCCATTGCATAGCCAGGAAGGGTTACCACCCTTACCCTGGGATCGTCATAGTCACTGGCCGAGACGAAAGCGGTCCAGCTTACGGGCAGCCCGCAGCGTCTCAGGGACCCGAGCAGATTCAGCTTGTGGCCGAGACTGTTGGAGATGGCGTCGTGGCGAACGTAGAGCCCCGAGTACAAGGCCATGTTGAGCTGGCCACACTCGCTGTCCCCGCCCGGTCTCCGGGGCGGCTCACCGGCGGCACTGGCATGGTCATGGCCGGTCTGGCTCACCTCAACCAGGCAGGTCAACGTCTTGGAAGCGCCTGGCCTCGATCTCCATCTCGAAGCAGGCCCCGTTGCGCCGGCCGGTCTCGCCCACCTTGATGTCGACCAACCCGGCCGTCGCCAGCAGCTCGCTCAGCGACGCTGGAGTGAACATGTTGAAATGGAAATCGCCCTTGTACTCCTGCTCGCCGAAGGTGACCAGCCTCAGGTCGTCGAAGGAGTAGCGGCCGGCCGAATATTCGCTAATCATGGCTTCGGCGTCAGGCACCACCGCCGCGAACCGCCCGCCCGGGGCCAGGAGCGAGACCCAGTAGGGAAGAATGGAGCGAGCCAGGTCTTCCACCGGGAAATGTTCGAGGAGGTGGGCCGAGAAGATCTCTTGCACGTGGCCCGGCTCGAACGGCAGTTGGCGCACGTCGCTCAAGATGTCGACCCCGTCGACCTCCCGTGAGTCGACGTTGAGGTAGCCGGGCAAAGCCAGATGGCCGCATCCGAGGTTGAGGCGAATCGACCTGCCCGCCTCCTCCAGCTTCTCGGGGTTGAGCACCCTGGCCTCGGTGGCCAGCTCTCGGGCCTGGTGACCACCGTAATGAACCTCGAACAGGACCTCTTTGCGCACGAACTCCAAGCGCTCCATCACCGCCTTGGTGATCTCGGCCAACCGGTTGGCCATCTGGGTCTCCGACTGAGCCAGCCGGCTGGTCCGATCTGCCTCTGACCGCTTGGCCTCCCTGGCAATGGCGTTCTGGCTGGCGATGGCATTGAGAAGCACGGGCACGTACCGCTGTATCCCGTCGACTTCGCTTCGAATGGCCCCTACCTGAGCGTCCAAGGAGTTGAGCCGGCCCTCGAACATGTCCCGGATACGGTTGTAGAGGCGAGACGTGAACGGTCGTGCCGCCCTGGCCAAATGGGGCCGGGCCCGCAGGTAGGCAGGCCGGGCCAGGCGCTTGGCGTATGGCTTGAGACTCATGGTTCCTCGGTCGATCGATGGGACCGCAGCATTCTAGGAGTCAACGTGGCTCTCTCGCTTCAGCCTGTCGGTGATCTCGGCAAGACGAGCGGGTGATCCCAGACCAAGACCTCGTAGGGGCCCACCTGATGGACCTCAGAGGCGGGGCCGAAGGTGGCCTGGGCGGAAGCGGAGTCGATGCTCACCGAGGCCTCGCCAGAGACGTACTCACCGGGATTGAAGGCCACGAATCGTCTGTCCCCTTTCGCAGGGTCGGTGTACCAGGCAGTCGAGGCGTTGCCGATCAATGGCGTCAGCCGACCGTTCACCGTCCGGACAGGCCGCACGATGACCGCCTGCCGGCTGTCCACGGTGACGACCGACGACTGCCAGTAGCCGCCCCAGCCATGATGAAGATGCTGGGAGGACAGCCACTCCGCCAACTGCTGGGGGGGGTCATAGGTAACCGGCCCCCGTAGGCCGGCGGCGAAGCCGCCCAGGTAGGCCAGGCCACAGGCGGCCACGATGGTGGCCAGGACCAGGGCCGGACGCCCCGGCCATCGGCCCAGAGCGGAGCCGAGCCGGCGCCCGGCCAGCACCGCCCCGTAGACCAAAGCGGGAATGAGGTAACGGCCCACATCCCCGGCACTCGGTGACTGGGCAAGGACGACGAACACCGCCATGTCGGCATAGACGGCCGCGGTCAAGAGGTGGTCGAGGTGCCACTCTGGTGCTCCCCGGTCGGCGATGGGGCCTGCTGCCCGGCGGCGTCCCTGCACGAGGTCACGGACCAGCTCATAGGTGCCCATGGCCAAGCCGGCTGCGGCCAGAGCGGCCCCGAGCGACGTACCGGCCGAGATGAGCAGCCGCGCCGGGCTGGGCGAGGGCGGTATCCCGCCACCGGCCAAGTGCCACAACAAAACGGCACCGCCCCGCAGGTTGTCCGGCCACTGATGGGGGGGTACCAGGAGCGGGGCTGCGGACGTGTGGAAGCCTCCCAGCCGCTCGACGGCCAGGCGGCCCAGCTTGGCCAGCGCCACAGCCAGCGCCGCCCCGGCCACCGGAACCGACAACGACTGCCAGCGTCGCTCGCACACAGCCCACAACCCACCCGCCGCGGCAATGGGCAATACCCCAACCACCAGGGAAAAGGGGTCGGCCAACACGGCGACGGCCAAGGCGGCCACGCCCAGCAGCCACCTCTTGGTGAACTCCCCGGATATGAAACAGGCGAAGGCCAGGAGGCAGTAGAGGATGGTGGCAGTGTGACCAGCATCCTGCAGCAGCAGGTGGACGGTCAACAGGGAGGGCAAACCGACGATGGCGAAGGCCAAGGCGGCTCCGGTCCACGGCCTCAGCCCACCGCTTCGGGGTCGAGCCAGCCAGGTGGCCAGGCCGACCAGGACGACGTCGATGGCGACGGGCACCTGATGGAGCAGTGCCGGACCGACACCCTCGGCCAGGCCAAAGAGGCCAGTCAGGGCGTCATTGGTCAGCCAGAATGAATCGGCTCCGACCGTCCAGCCGTGGAGCAGCACGTTGCCCTCGGCCATGGCGTGACCCTCCAGGACCACCGAGGCGGAATCCGACTGACCAGCGGCAGCCAGCCACGACAGGTGATAAGTGCCAGCCACCCATACGACGGCAAAAGCTAGGGCGATCACGGCCACCATCAGCCATTGCCGTCGGATTCTCGACGTCCGAATACCGGCTTGCATGGGCCAGGCCAAGCTACTCGCCCTTCGCCGACCGACCGCCGAAGCGGGCCACCGTCTCCAGGAAGCTGGCGTAGCGTTCGATGATCACCGGCCAGCGGTAGTTGGCGTCGACGTAACGCCGGCCCCGCTCCCCCAGTTCCCGGCGGAGCTCAGCGTCACCGACCAAGCGGTCCACGGCACCCTCGAAGGCAGGGTAGCCGCCAAACCAGAGGCCCCCGCCCGAGGCGGCGCAATGCTCGACCGTGGGTGGGCAGACGGCGTTGACCAGTACCGGCTTTTTTTCGCTCCAAGCCTCCATCAACACCAGGGAGAATGACTCGTGGGGCGAGGGCGAGACCAGGGCGGTGGCCCCACGCAGGATCGCCCACTTGGTGGCGTCAGCCACTGGGCCGGTGACGACCAGGTCGGGGTGCGCAGGAGGCAGGGCCGTGATCGGGCCTACCATGGCCAGGGCCAGCGGACCGGGGCGCCGCTGCTTGTAGGCGGCGAAGAAGGTGGCCAAGAGGGTCGAGCCCTTGCGGTCGTCGACCCGGCCGAGGCAGCACAGGTAGGGGCGGCCACCCAGGTGCAGCACGTCCGCCGCGGCTCGGGCATCCTCGTCGGCCGGGGTGTCGCCGCTTCGCTCGTCCAACCCCAGGCCGATGATGGCCTGGTGGCGGCCGGCCACCGGGAAGTGCCGCTGCACGAGGTGGCGTTCGCTCAGCGTGTGGAAGACAAGGCCAGCAGCAGAGGCGAAGGTCGAGCGGTAGGCCGCCAACCGCAGGGCCGGCTCGTCGTGGGCCGCCGGGTGCAGCACCGCCCGCTCGGAGACGGCGCCGATGGCCCGGACGGTCGGATAGTACAGGTACGGGTAGAACACCACCAGGTCGGCCGGGCTGGCCACCGCGGCCTCGACCAGCTCGGGGCACACCGGGCCTTGGAGATCCACCCAGCGCTGGGCGTCGGCGTCAGAGACCCCCTGGGGGATGGCCAGCGCACGGTCGGACAAGGCATAAAAGCCGGTCTGACGCCCAGCCAGTGACCGGTAACGGTGGACCACTACGCCTTGGTCGTGGGAGTCGCCCGGAGGGTCCTCGTCCCGCCAGGTCAGCAGGTCATGGGCACAGGTGGTGAACACCTCGACCGACCAACCGAGTTGGGAGACCAGTCGCTGGGCCAGCATCCGGGCGCCGGTCTCGGCTCCGCCAATGATCGCCGGGCCGAAGCGGGGAACCACGAAGGCGATCTTCATGCCCCGTCATCGGCCAGGAAAGGGGACAAGGCATCGAGCAGGCAGCCCCGCACCCGCTCAGCCGAGTAGGCCTCGAGACGGGAGCGACCAGCAGCCACCAGGAAGGACCGCAGCTCGCCGTCTCGCACCACCCGGTCGATGGCCGCCGCCACCACCAGGGGCGCCTTGGTCTCCAACAGCAGGCCGGCCGAGCCCAGCGTCTCAGGGACGGCCGCCGCCCGGTAGGCGATAACCGGCACGCCTTGGTGCATGGCCTCCAGCAAGGGCACGCAGAAACCCTCGTGGTCCGAGCAGCTGACCAGGACGTCGGCGCTCTGATAATACGCGGCCAGCTCGGCCTGGGTTACCCCCTCGGCCAGGTTCACCGCCGCCGACAAGCCCAAGTTGTCGACGTAGCCACGCACAGCAGCCCCATAAAGGCGCGACTGGGGCCTGCCCACCAGGTGCAGGCGCGCCTTGGGGTCATAAAGGCACCGGTAGGCAAGGAAGGCCTTGACCACGTCGTGCTGAGCCTTGTTGGGGGCGAACCGGCCCACACAGAGCAGGTCGGCGCCTCCCGCGGCCTTGGATTGACGCAAGCCAGCCAGCGCCCCCTCGTCCACTTGGGCGTCAAAGGAAGCCAGATCGACCAGGATGGGCACCACCGTGGTCTTCCCGTACCCCATCGACACCAGCTCGGCCTGGCTGAAGACCGAGTGGGTCACAGCCAGGACGGCCTTGTCGGCCAGCCTGGCCGCGTGGGCCAGCGCCCAGGCTTGATCGGTTGGTCCCCTCCCATCCCAGCCCTTGAAGAAACAGGGCGGGGTGATGTTGTGGTAATCCACCACCAACGGCTCAGGCTGGCCGTAGAGGAACTCAGCCAGCTCGGAAGCTATGGCCAGGTGGTATATCAAGACGTCACCCGGAGCGCGCAGCTTGGGATACTGGCTGAAGTGGCGAGCCTCCTGCGGAGCCAAGCCCAGGTCAATGGTCTCGACGTAGATGTCCGAGCCCACGCCTAGGCTCCTGAGCAGGTCGCGAACTTCGAGTACGTGGCCGCCAATGGCGTCTCCGGGCAGGAGAGCGGGGACGAACTGGTGGATCCCGCCCAACTCAGCTGCGTTCCACGGCCGCTCGTACCGCCGCCGCGAAGCGGACCCGGGTACGTTCCAGACGGAAGTCGGCCAGGTGAGCTTGCCCGGCGACCACCAGCGCCTGGCGCAGCGAGTGATCCTGCCTCACCCGATGGATGGCGGTGGCCATGCGGACGGGATCCTTGGAGTCCAAAAGCAGGCCGGCCGGGCCCACCGTCTCGGGCACCGCGGCGGCGGCGTAGGCCACGACCGGCACCCGGTGGTACATGGCCTCCAGCAGTGGCACGCAGAAACCCTCGTGGTCCGAGCAGCACACGAACACGTCAGCGGCCTGATAGTGGGCGGCCAATTCTCCCGATGTCACCGACCCGGTGAGGTGGACCGCTTCCGCGACCCCCAGGCAGGCCGCGAAACGGTGCAGGGCGTCCAAGTAGGCGTCGGAGAACGATCCGCCCACCAGATAGAGCTGAGCCAGGGGGTCATAGGCCCTTCGGTAGGCGAACAGGACCTTGATCAGGTCGTGCTGAGCCTTGTTGGGCGCGATTCGGCCCACGAAGACCAAGTTGGCTCCGCCCGCCTCCTTGGCCCGTTGGAGCTGGCCGAGGGTTGTGGGGTCAACGCCGCGGTCGAACGCCTCCAAGTCGACCAGCGGTGGCACGACGCTGGTCATTCGGTAGCCGGCCGCCACCAGCTCCTGCTGGTTGAACCGGGACACGGCGATGGCGGCGCGCACCCCCGGAGCCAGGAGGTGCAATTGTCGTCGCCCATTGGTCACCGCCTCGCCGACGAACGGGTCCCATCCCTCGAGTAACCAAGCCGGGGTGATGTTGTGGTAGTTGACCAGCTTGGGCTCCTCCCGCTCAGCCAGGAAGGAGGCGATGGGGCTGGCTATGGAGCTCTGGTAGAGCAGCCAGGTGTCACTTCGACAGGGGCGTCGCCGATAGCGAGCGTAGGACTGCGCGCAGCTCTGCATGCCGGGTTTGACCTCGTCAGCGAAGAGCTCGGAGTCGAAGCCCATCTCGCCCAGCAGCGCCTGGACGGCCAGGGTATGGGAACCAATGGCGTCCCGGGGGGCCAGCGACGGAATGAACTGGTGGATGGCCCGAATGGCGCTCAATGTTCCTGGGTCTCAATGGCCCTGAGTCTCAATGGTGGCGAGCACCGACCACCGCGAAGGTGGCTGGTCCGAACAGCGCATCTTCTATCCGGGCCAGGTTGGCATTGAGGACCGCCGCCGCCGGGTCGGCGTCCTGGGACAGACTGAGCCCAGCCTCCCGCTGGCCGTGGTGCACCTCGATGTCGCCAAATCCCCGCCGTTCGAGCAGGTAGGCCCAAGTATCGGGGTGCAGCGGTCGGCCGGGTGCCAGATCGGTCTCGACCACGGGGGCGCCCCTGGCCCAGGCGTTGGGAGTCTTGCCCACCACCGCCAGGACCCCGCCGGGGCCCAGGCGGCTGGCGGCCAGGTCAGCCAGGCCCCGCTGCTCTCGGACGGGAAGGTGGTCCACGCATCCCGAGAGCACCAGACCGGCGAGCGAGCCCTCGGCCACCGCCGCCAGGTGCTCGAGGACGTCCTCTCGACGCACGTCGAGGCCCTGTACCGACGGCAAGTCCAACAGGTGGGCCCTGGAGTCGACTCCATAGGCATCCAGGCCGTCCGCCGCCAGCGCCGCCAACAGGCCGCCGCTGGCGCACTCGGCGTGCAACACCCGTCCGTTGGTCTGCCCCAGGCAGCGACGAACCAGGGCGGCCCACTCCCCCACCTCGGCCTCCGGGCCAGGCAGCGGCGTACCCGCGGCGGATGGCGCCAGTGGCTCCAGGGTGGCCCGCAGCTCGGCAGGGGTCAACCTGTCCTCTTCGACCAGAGGGTCGGGACGGCGAGCCCTGGCTTCCTGCTCCAGCTCATCCAGGCGTTCGTCGAACATGTGCAGCACACGCACGACAGCCGAGTCGAAGCGGACCAGCTGCTGCACCACATAGTTGAAGTACCAGGCCAGCAATGGGCGCAGCACCCGCTTGAGCAGACCGACGCCCACCATGTTGGAGCGCGTCGGCACGTCGATGTCCACGTAGGCGGCCCGGTCAGCCAGCATCAACGCCTCCTGGAAGTGGCCGGTCTTGGCCCCCACCGGGGTGAACCGAGAAAAGAGCAGGTCGAGGCGGCGCTCAAAGCTGGGGGGGAACTCGCCGGCCGCCCGGCGACGCCGGACCTCCTGGTCGATCTCGGCCATGACCCCGGAGAGGAAGCCGGCGCTATCCGGGTCAGTGGCAGTCAACCGGCCACCCGCTCGCCACCCGAAGCTTGGTGCACCTCTATCCGAAGCGGCAAGGCCACCAGGCCCACGGTGCGTGCGGGATTCATCACCTCGAAGTGGTCCTGCGCCTCCCGCCAGTCGTAGACGGGCCCCTCGGCATGGCGATGGACACCGATGATCAGGTCGTAGGTGCCGTCCAGAAGGGGGATGCCCTCGAAGGAGAATGCCACCTCGCCGCTGCCTTCGATCACGCCGACCGGCGCCTCCAGTACCTCGGTGTTGGCGCCGAAAACCAGCTCGCCCCGCACGTCATGGATGGCAATGCCGAACACCACGTCGTCCACAGGCTCTGTCGCCTCGTAACCGACCCGCACCACCAGGGGCTCATTGGGCAGGAGGTAGGGTCGGCTGCCGGCTCCTGGATGCTCGAGGCCCACCCCGGTAATGCGCACCAGCGGATTGGGCAGGGCCAGCTCGTTGGTTGGCACAGATACCACCCCGGCACCCCCATCAGCTTGGGCGGCCAGGACAGGACCACCCGGCTCCGGGGGAACAGCGTCCGCTGTCAGCTCGTCGGGGACCTCCTCCCCCAGCGCCCGAAGGTGCTCACGGTAAGCCCGGATGGCCTCGCCGGGAGGGCCCTCCGCCACCAGATGCCCGTGGTGCAGTACGTAGGCTCGCTTGCAAATCTGTCGGACCAGGTCCGGCGCATGAGAGACGAACACGATGGTGCGGCCCTCATCCTGGAAGCGCCTCACCCTTTCGATGCACTTGCGCTGGAAGTTCTCATCTCCGACAGCCAGAACCTCGTCGACCAGCAGGATGTCGGGCTCCATGTTCACCGCCACGGCGAAGCCCAGACGCGTGTACATGCCCGACGAGTAGTACTTGACCTGGTTGTCGATGAACGGCTCCAGCTCGGCGAAGGCGACGATGGCCTCGAAGCGCTTGTCGATCTCCCGCCGGGCCATGCCCAGGAGGGAGGCATTGAGGTAGATGTTGTCCCTACCGCTCAGCTCGGGATGGAACCCTGATCCCAGCTCCAGCATGGCCGCCAGCTGGCCCCGCACCACGATGCGGCCGCTGGTTGGCTGGAGAATGGCGGCGATGCAGTTGAGCAGGGTGGACTTGCCCGAGCCATTGTGGCCCAACAAGCCGACGGTCTCTCCTTCCCTGACCACCATCGAGATGTCCCGTAGGGCCCAGAACTCCTCGTAAGGGGTGTGCCCGAGATGGATGACCCGCTCCTTGAGCGACGTATACTTCTCGTGGTACAGGCGAAATCGCTTGGACACCCCTTCCACTTCTATGACCGGGGCCAACTGGCTCACAATTCCTCGGCGAAATTGCCCTCGAGCCGGCCGAACATGGCCAGTCCCCCGATGAAAAGGGCTGATGAAACGACGATGACCCCGAGCAGGAGGACCAGGTACCACTCCGGACCGTAGGTCGGCAGGATATTCACTACCTGGCTGTGGCCGTGGACCGTGCTGACCGGGCTCACCTTGGCGTACAGGGCCCTTTGGAAGGTAAGCACTATGGGCGTAACCGGGTTGAGGAAGTAGAGCCAGAGCAGGTGGTGCTGGCTCAACCGAGGGGCGACCAACTGGTATGGGTAGACGATCGGGTTGGCCCAGAACCACGCCACCATCACCAACTCGATGAGGTGCTGGACGTCTCGCATATAGACGTTCACCGCCGAGAGCAATATGCCCAGAGCCGCCGCCAGGATCACCGCCGCTACCAGGGCCAGCACCAGCAGCGGGAGATAGGTCAGGGCCGGGGCCACGTGAAAGGCGATGAGAGCGATCACCAGCACGATGGCTTGGAGGAACAAGAAGACCAGCGCCGCGCCCACTGAAGCCAGGGCGAGGATCTCCCGCGGAAAAGCGACCTTTTTGACGATGCTGGCATTGCTCACTACCGCGGTGGTTGCCGAGGTGACCGCGGCTGAGAACATGTTCCAGACCAGCAGGCCACAGAGTAGGTAGATGGCGAAAAGGGGGATGCCGCTCCCGAGCACTATCTGAAAGATGAAGTAATACACCGCGAGATACATGGCCGGATTGAGCATCGACCACATGAAGCCGAGGGCGCTGTTCTTGTACTTGAGCTTCAGCTCTTTGCGCACCAGGCCGACGACCAGTTCCCGGCAGCGCCAGATCTCGAGGGTCCGGCGCCACACGCTCACGTCAGGAGTGATGACCCGCATGGGCGGGGTCTTGTGGCTCCGCTTGGCGGGTCGGTCGCCGTCCTCGGACCCAGAGGCGAGGGTCATCTCAACGTCCGCCAGGCCGGGCGTACCCTGGCGGGCGCTGCGCATGTCGTCTCCCCCTGGCCGTCCGCACGTCTCGACCATGTTAGCCCTGACCGCCCGACTGCCCCTGGTTATGGACGGGGAGACTCGTCGGGGTCCGTGCTCGCGCTGGCCAGTCGGTCGAATCGAACTTGTGTTGATTGCGTCTCTATGTGGGACCCCACGCACACAAGTGGAGGATCAGGTCTCTATGCGGGCCGCCGTCGAGCGGTCGATCACCCGGTCGATGAAGCCGTACTCACACGCCTCCTCGGCGGTGAACCACCGGTCGCGGTCCGAGTCGGTCTCGATCCGCTCTACCGGCTGGCCGGTGTGGGACGAGATCCGCTCGGCCATCATCCGCTTGAGGTACACGATTTGCTCGGCCTGGATGGCGATGTCCGACGCCATGCCCTGCATCTGTCCCGATGGCTGGTGCATGAGGATGCGGGAATGGGGAAGGGCGTAGCGCTTGCCGGGGGCGCCAGCACACAGCAGGAACTGTCCCATGGATGCGGCCAGGCCCACGCAGATGGTCCCCACGTCGCAGGTGACGTACTGCATGGTGTCGTAGATGGCCAAGCCGTCGGTCACCGAACCGCCGGGCGAGTTGATGTAGAGGGCGATGTCCCGATCCCGGTCCTCGGCGTCCAGCAGGAGCAGCTGAGCGCAGATGAGGTTGGCCGAGGTCTCGTCCACCTGGGTGCCGAGGAACACAATGCGCTCCTTGAGCAGCCGCTGGAAGATGTCCTGGGTACGGTCGGAGCCGCCCGACTGGTTCTGCGCGGAGGTGTCGAGAGCTGGAGGGCGTGCCATACCGGAAGGCTAGCGGCCGGGGACCTACGGTTAGTCTGAATCCGATCTCGCTGGCGGGCGTGGCGGAAGCGGCAGACGCGCCGGGTTTAGGTCCCGGTCCTGAAAGGGATGGGAGTTCGAGTCTCCCCGCCCGCACCAGGTCCCGACTGCCGTCCCATCCTGAGGCATCCCCAACCAGCACTGTGGGACCCTATTGATGGTGCATCAGCTGGACTGGGTTTAGGATGCCACTCCATGGCGTGGTGGGGTGGAGTGTTCCTGACTGCGGCCGCGGTACTGGCCATCAGCGGAGTGGCAAAGCTGGGGTCCCCCCAAGCGACACAGCGGGCTCTGCGCGCCAGCCGCCTTCCTTCCTCCAGGTTGGCCGTCTCGTGCCTTGCGGTGGCAGAGGTGGCTCTCGCCGCCGCTGCCGTGGCCACGGGCTCATGGACTGCAGCCACTACCGTGGCAGTTATCTACCTGGCGTATGCCGTATTCGTGGCGACCGCTCGTTACCGAGGCGGCCCAGAGACCAACTGCGGCTGCTTCGGAAAGGGGGAGACGCCACCGACTCTCCTCCACATCGTGATCAACCTTGTCTTTGCCGCCGCGGCTGGACTGGCCGCGACGCAGCCGACCGGCGGTCTACCCGCCCTGGTGGCTCGATCGCCTGGACAGGCAGGTCTTCTGGCTGGCTACGCCGTCCTGGGTGGGTGGCTCACGTACCTGGTGCTAGATGTCCTTCCCTCGATGCGAGCAGTCCGGTGAACCGCCACCTTCGATATCCGGCCCAATGGCCCCGGAAGGTCACCGGATGGTGACAGTCGCCATCGTCGAGGGCCTGGCCATCCTGCTCCTCGGGGTACTGGTGGCGGGGCTCCTGCGTTCTCATGCCGATATCCTTCGGGGCCTTCACCAACTGGGTCTGGACATGGGCGGTGGCACCGACAGGGATCGTGGCGCCAGCGGCTCTCCGCCAGGCACGACCTCGCCAGTACGGATCCAAGGGGCGAGGGCCAATGACATCGTCGGGGTGACGCTGGAGGATGAGGCGATTGGAGTGGCGGTTGGGCGAGAGGGTGGCGACACGGTGCTGGCCTTCTTGTCCAGCGGATGCGAGACCTGCGCCAACTTCTGGTCAGACTTCCGCAATCCGAGCCTGGCCGTGCCGGGAGGAGCCCGGTTGGTCGTCGTGGCCAAGGACGCCGACCAGGAGAGCCCTTCTCGGCTGCGGAGCATGTGGGCTGAGGGCAGCGACGGGGTCGCACTGGTGCTCTCCAGCCAGGGGTGGAATGACTACCAGGTGCCGGGCGCGCCCTACTTCATATACGTCCATGGAGACACTGGGCGGGTGCTGGGCGAAGGCACGGGCGCCAGTTGGCGCCAGGTGTCCAGTCTCTTGGCCCAGGCGTTGGCCGACTCTCGTACGGCGACCCAGGCAACCGGCGACCCGGTCGAGCAAGAGTTGCTGACAGCAGGCATAGGCCCGGGACACCCGAGCCTTTACGGGCCTCCAGAGAGCGACCGGGTCGACTCTTGACTACCTCCTGGGAGATACCAGCGGCCGGCGTGATGATGGCCCTAGTGGCTGCCGTACGATCGACGTGGTCGCCCTGAGGAGAGTCGATGCTCTCGAGCATCACCCCGCTCGGGGAGCGGGCTCGCGGCAATCGATGGGCACTAACGGCCATGGCCTACGTGGCCGGCTCAGTCGTTGGTGGAGCGGGCGTGGGCGCGGCACTAGGTTCAGTGGGGATGTTCCTGACTGAGGTGCCCCTTGCCGTCCGGTTGGCAGTGGCCGGCGGCGTTGCCTTGCTGGGAGCGGGGATCGACATGACCAGCTCTCGTCTGAGCCTTCCCACCGTCCATCGCCAGGTGGACGAAGCGTGGCTGCGTCAGTACCGGGGCTGGGTCTACGGGGCGGGATTCGGAGTCCAGTTGGGTGCTGGGATGGCCACGATAGTGACCTCGGCCGCCACCTACGTTGCCTTCGCACTCTCCCTGCTGTCTGGCTCGGCGCTTGCCGGGGCGCTCATCGGAGGCGCCTTCGGCCTGGTCCGGGCCGCACCGATAAGCACAGTTCGTCAAGTCAAGGCTCCTGAACCACTCCGTCGCCTGCATCGCCAGCTCCTGCGGTTGGAGGGACCTGGCCACTGGACCGCAGTCGCCAGTCAGGCAGCGGTCGGCGCGGCCCTGGTTGCAGGTGCCGTGGCGGCGGGCGCAAGGGTGTCATGAACGACATGGCGGCCCTCCGATGAAAATGTCTCGCTACGGCCTTGACGTAGGCGTACCGTCCGGATTCGATGTCCGGCTCTACCGTCGAGCTGCCGCTCCGGGTGAGGCGACGTACCCCATCCTCCACGCCGGCAACTTCGCACTTCCTCAGCTGCGGGGCGACTTTGGCAGCGGGGCGGTGGAGAAGATGGGAGCCGCTCACGTACTGGTGGTGGTGGTCGAGCACGGATCGGCGGCCGCCAACACTGCGCTGTTCGCCAGCCAAGGGCGACCTTGGCTGTCGGCGGCCGACTTCGATCCTCGCCGGCTCCAGCGCATCGTCCCTGGACAAAGCGGTGCCCAATACTTCTACCAGGAGTCCGGGCGCGCCTTTTGCTTGTACGTGGTGCTGGGCAGCCGGGCTCAAGCCCCCTCGCTCATTGGCCAGGCCCAGCAGGTGCTCAATGCCCTTACTGTCCGTCCCGGAGTGGCCGGATGACCAAGGTCAGTCAACGAATGGTCGAGGCCAGCGCCGGGTGGCTAGGAACACGTACCAGCAGGCGGGGTTTTTTGGCCCGAACGGCGGTCGTCGGCTCGGCCTTGGTAGCCGCGCCGCTCGAGTTCGCCCTGCGACCGGTCAGCGCCTACGCCGCCGTGTGCGGCCCGGACAGCAGCTGTAGCGCCGGCTACAGCGTCATGTGCTGCTCGGTCAACAATGGAGTAAACCAGTGCCCGCCCGGCACTTTTGCCGGAGGGTGGTGGAAGGCCGACAATGCCGGCCTCTGCGGGGGAGGCCCGCGCTACTACATCGACTGCCAAGCGGAGTGCACCTGCTCCTATGGCTGCGGTCCCTTCTGCAACTCTGGCTGTTGGAACCACAAGTGCCACTGCAACGACGACCCCAACACCTGCGACCACCGCCTAGTGAGCTGCAACGTCTTCCGCTATGGGCAGTGCAACCAGCAGGTGGCCTGCAGCGGACCGGTGGTCTGCCGTCAGATCAGCTGCCGGCCTCCACACGAGTGGTTGCCATGCTCCTCAGTGACCGCCACCGATGACAACACCACCGATCACACCGCTCCGTGCCTGCCCGGCTGGGACGCCATCCAGGCTCGCTACTATGCCGCCTTCGGCGGCCCAGCCTCGTTCCTTGGCGCGACGGTGGGAGCCGCTTACTCGGTCCCCGGCGGAACTGGCCAGAACTTTCTGGGCGGCAGGATGTACTCGGGCAGGCCAGGCGTGTGGAGCGTGCACGGGGCGATCCTGGACCACTACCTGGCCTTGGGCGGTCCATCATTTGGCGGCTTGGCCCTGCCAACCAGCGACGAGGCAGGGACTCCCGACGGCCGGGGGCGCTACAACTTCTTCCAGGGCGGCGCCATCTACTGGAGCCCGGCAACCGGTGCTTGGAGCGTGCACGGGGCCATCTTCGCCCGCTGGGCCGCTTTGGGTTTCGAGCTGGGACCCAACGGCTATCCCCGCTCTGACGAGTCGGGGACTCCCGACGGCCAGGGGCGCTACAACTTCTTCCAGGACGGCGCCATCTACTGGAGCCCGGCAACCGGTGCATGGAGCGTGCACGGGGCCATCTTCGCCCACTGGGCCGCTTTAGGTTTCGAACGCAGCCCACTCGGCTACCCGATCAGTAACGAGGCAGCCACTCCCGACGGCCGGGGACGGTTCAACAACTTCCAGCACGGCTCCATCACCTACGTCTTCGCCACCGGCGCCACCACCGTCACCTATACCTGATCTGACCCAAGCCGAGAGCTTTGGCCAGCCAATGCCTGCCCACCGTGGTTCCGAGAGCCCAGGTAGGCTGCGGCGGTGGTCGCCACAGCTGGGCGGCGAGTAGCCGAGGACCGGCGGGAGGCCAGTCACCAGGCGCCGTCGCTCAGCTATTGGCTGCTGCTGGGTGTTGTGGCGTCCCTGGGGATGTTCATTGCCTTGTGGCATCTCGGAACAGCGACCTGGAACATCGACGAGCTGCTGTATGCCCGAGTCGGCCTGGCTTACGTCCACGGTCATTTCGCGGCCAACCAGGAGCACCCCTTCCTGGCCAAGGACCTGATCGGTCTTTCCCAACTGGTCATGGGAGCAGGCCGGGTAGCTGCCCGGCTACCGGCAGCCCTGGCTGGGCTGCTCACCGGCGCGGTCGTCTGGGACTTCACCCGAAGGGTGAGCGGCCGGGGTGCCGCGCTGGGCGCCCTCGCCCTGTGGCTGCTGGTGCCCCACGCCGGCTGGTTCGTTGGTTACCAGCTCGACGTGGCCGACCTCGACCGATATGGGATGCTCGACGTGTTCGCCGCCCTGTTCATGATGGTGGCTGTCACCCTGGGCTGGCGGTGGGCCACCTCGGGAGGATGGCGGTGGGCATTGGGCGCCGGTGCCGCGGTGGGCCTGGCGACAGCCAGCAAAGCCCCTGGGATCCTGGTCCTTCCGGTGATCGTGGTGGCCGGCGTAGCTGGGATGGTGGCCACCGGGCGCTGGGTTCGTGGGGTGGCTCAAGGCTTCGCGGTGTTGTTGGTCGCCGCCGCTACCGGCATGGCCACTTACCTCCCGGCCGGACCAGCCCAGGCGGTCAACGCCATCCGGTACATGTGGCGCTTCCAATCCGCCCATGGCGCCGCCGGCCAGCCAGTTATCCTGGCGGGCGTCTTCTATCACCATCCTCCGTGGTGGGCCCACCTTTACTGGCAGACTCAGAATTACGGTATGACGGCCACGGTGGCAGGTGCCTTGGCCATACTGGCTGCCTTGTTCCTCGGGCACCGTCTGGTCCATCTCTATCTCTTGGCGGCGGCCGTGGTGCCCTGGGCTTATCTGTCGTTCCTGGTGGGCTTCGCCCTCCCCCACTACTACTACCTGTACCAGGCACCCCTAGCCGTGTTGGCGGCCATGGGATTGCTCGAGTTGCTCCGGCGGGCCCAAGCCTCGCACCGGGTGGCAGGCAAGGAGAGGTTGGCTGCCGCCAGCCTGGGGGGAGTTGGGCTGTTGGCCCTGCCATTTGCCGTCCTGGCCGGACGACTCAGTGCCACCGTAGCCAACCTGGCGCCGTCCGACTACTCAGCCGCCGCACAGATCATCAGCCGACACTCCGCGCCTGTCGGGATTGTTGCCGTGGCTGGCTACTCCAACGTCGAGGCCGCCTACCTGCCGCAGCGGTCGGTCATTGACGCCCGGGCATTATCTGGGCCGGTAAGTGCGATCCTGGTCGACCCGCTGGTGACCCGGAGATTCCTGTATCCCGGCCTCGGGCCCTACCTGAGCAGTCACAGCTCGGGAATGAGTTCCCAACAGGTTGGCCGCCTGACTCTCTACCTGGTTCCTAAGTGACGGCCCGGGGTGGGACAGTCGAGGCGAAAGGGGCGCCAAGAACGGCTCCGGCGGCGGACCCTGGCGTCAAGTCTGAGCCGGATCGCCTTGGCATCCATCCCCTGGTCCGCCGTCTGGCTTTCCTCGGCTACTTAGGGTTGGTAATTGCCGGGGCCATCCTCGTCATCAAGCCGTCCTCCCTGGCCTGGTCGGGTGGCTTCATCGCGGGTCACTACGCCCCGGGCGCTCCCCCCTACGGCGACCATCTCCAGACTGCCTATTACCTCTGGCTGTGGGCTCATTCGCTTGGCAACTTCTCCCACGTCCCCTGGACCGATCCCTATCAGTTCGCCGGGCTCGGCCATCAACTCCCCCAACCGTTCGGCTGGCCGCTGGTCCTGGTCTCCGTGCCCGTCGACGTGCTGGCCGGCCCGGTGGCCGCCTACAACATTTTGGTGCTGTTGGCCTTTCCGGCCTGTGCGGCTGCCATGTACGGTCTGGCCCGCTCCCTGAGACTGTCGCCGGTGGCCGGGGCGGTGGCCGGCTTTGCATACACGTTCGAACCGTTCCGCATTCTCCAGGGCACCGGGCACATCAACGCTCTCCTGGCTCCTCTATTGCCCCTGCTGCTCCTCTGCGCCGAGTTGGCCCTGCGGCGTCGGGGGCCGCAGTCCAAGCTGGCGGCGTGGGGCGCGGTTGGCACCTTCATCTCCATCATGGCGTCGGCTGAGCTCCAGTTGGCTGTGTACGCCGCCTTCCTCCTGGTCGGCTGGGTGATCTTGCGGGCCCCCGGAGTGTCCCCAAGCCACCTTCGCACCCTGGCCTGGCCGGTTGCCGTCCTGGTGGGCGGGACCGCAGCCATAGCTGCCGTCGACGTCATCTACGTTCTGGGCCCGAGCACCACCGCCGGCGGCCATTCCGCCTCTATGGCCGCCGCTTTCGCTCCGGGTCTGAGAAACCTCCTGTCCCACAACGTACCGACCCAGGGGGAGCGCTACATCTATCCCGGCGTGGTCATCGTGGCGTTGGGCGTCCTGGGAGTGGCGGGAGCTCTGTTGCGCCGGGGCAGACGCCTTCTGGTCTGCGGTTTGTTGGCAGGACTGGCAGTAATCGCCTTCCTGGCGATCGGTCCCAGTCTCACACGGCACCCGATGATCCAGCACCTCTCCCGAGCCCTGCCCCCCCTGGGCTTCATCCGAGTGCCGGGCCGTATCGACATCGCCGCTGGGGTGATCCTGGCCATCCTGGCCGCCCTGGGCATCCAGGCCATCCGCCCACATCTTCTGCGCCTGGCGGTCGCGGTCGTCGCCCTGGTGGGCATCCTGGTGGAGCTGCCGGCCGGCTTTTACGGGTACAACCCGATCCCGCCGACGCTCGCAGCGGTACCCACTCAGTCGGTCGTTCTCGACCTTCCCCCGTTCGGACCCCAGGATGGTTACAACTCCACCTATGGCTTCGAGGCGGTGGGCCATCCCCTTCAGATTCTGGACGGCTACTCCCCGTTCGCCACGCCGACGATTCAGGCGGACGTATTTCAACTGACTGGTATCGCCGGCGTACCAGTCAACTCCTGCCTGTGGAGCAGGTTCGTAGCCCGATACTCAATCGGCTACGTGGCCGTCCACGTAGGTTTCTATGACGTCACTCAGGATGCCTGGCATACCACCGGCGAAGCCCTGGTGACTGCCTTGGAACACACACCAGGATTCATCCGGGTGGGAGTGGCCGAACCCGGCCAGGTGGTCACCTTCAAGGTGGAGCGAACATCGCTGATCTGTCCCATCGCCCCTCCCAACACGGCCGCCCAGGTCCGGAGAACCGGCCTTCCTGTGTCGGTGGCCGGCCGACAAGTCGGCCGCAACCACCGTCAATAGTCGTCCGGTCCCGCGCTGCGCTGGCGCTTACGGTCACCCTGGCGGCGCTTGGAATCGAGGCGGCGGATCTTGGAACCACGGGTAGCGGTGGTGGGGCGCCGCTGCCGCTCGACTTGTAGCCCCATGGCCAGGCGACCAGCCAGTCGCTCCAAGGCAAGCTGGCGGTTGCGGGCCTGCGAACGCTCGTCGGAGACGACCACCCGCACCGCAGGACCCAGGCGTTCCAACAGACGTGCCCGTTGGCGTGGACCGAGCGATGGCGAGCTGGCGATGTCGAAGCGAACCTCGACGCGGGTGTTGGCCGTATTGGCATGCTGACCGCCCGGCCCACCCGAACCGGTGAACCGCCAGTCCAGCTCGGAAAGGGATATCGCACAGTGACGTGTCACCTGAAGAAAGCCCGGACGGCTGATCCAGCCAAGCTACTTTGCCCGGCGCGTCCCAGGAGCAGCAACCAGGGCACCTAACCCCAGGGCCCCGACGACCAAGGCTGCTGCCTCGGGCGGCAGGGACCTTGGTCCATTTAGGCGAACGAGACGGTCAGGTGGTCGTTGGAGACCCCGTGGTGGACGGAGCGGGGGTGACGGGCGCCGGGGACGAGGGCGCGGCACTGGCCGGCGGCCTGGGTCCTTCCCCGTTGGCGTGGGCGCCGGGGCTGCGAATGGCGGTGGCCTGGCCGGCACTGGAGCCCTTCAGAACCATGGCCAGCGCCCTAAAGGCACGTCCTCGGTGCGACAGCCCATTCTTCTCGCTCGGCGTCATCTCGGCGAAGGTCCGTCCGCCACCACCCTCGGGCACGAAAACCGGGTCGTAGCCAAATCCGCCAGCGCCCCGGGGCGCCGCACTAATGCAACCCTCCACCTGACCTTCAGCTTGAAGTTGATGTCCGTCAGGGAAGGCGACCAGAGCAACTGTGCGAAATCGGGCACTCCGGTCGCCGACCCCCTCCAACTCCGCCAGCAGCTTGGTCACGTTGTCGGCGTAGGTGGCCCCCGGTCCGGCGAAGCGAGATGACCAGGCCCCCGGTCCTCCCCCCAGGGCCACCACCTCCAGGCCGGTGTCGTCGGCCAGCGCCGCCTCCCCGGTGGCAGCCACCAGGGCCAGAGCCTTGAGGGCGGCATTGGCCTCCAGCGTTGTTCCCGTCTCCGCCACCTCCGGGACCCACTCCGGCCGGGGCGCCAGCTCCACTCCGGAAAGGATCCCCGAGAGCATCTGGGTGATTTCGGCCGCCTTGTCGGGGTTGGCCGTGGCCAGTACCAGACGGAGCCGCTCAACCGCCAAGGGGCTCCGCCGTCAAAGGCTCCGCAGTCAAGGTTTCAGCCCGTCAAGGGACAGGGGGCGGTCCCTCAGAGGATCCCGTCCAAGGTGGCCGCCAGGCGGGGGCTTCCGGCGCCGGCTCGTCGGCGGATCCGGCCGGTAGTGGGCGCGGATCGGGAGCCGGGTCAGGCGCCTTTTCGCCAGGAGCACGTCGGGGCGCAGGCTCCTCGGCCAGCACCTCGGCCTGGAGATCGAGGAGCTGGGCAATGCCGTGCTCGGCCAGGTCCAATAGCATGTCCAGCTCGTCCCGGCCGAAGGGAGCCCCCTCCGCGGTACCCTGTACCTCTACAAAACGTCCAGATCCAGTCATCACCACGTTCATGTCCACATCGGCCCGGGCGTCCTCGGAGTAGTCAAGGTCAAGTAGAGAAACGCCTTCGACCACTCCCACCGAGACTGCCGCGCACGCCTCGGACAGCGGCTGGACATCCAACCTGCCCCCCTGGCCCAAGCGGGTGAATGCGTCGTGCAGTGCCACATAGGCCCCGCAGATGGCGGCCGTGCGGGTGCCCCCGTCGGCTTGGAGGACGTCACAGTCCAGCACCACCTGCATCTCACCCATGGCTTCGAGGTCGCACACCGAGCGCAGGGCCCGGCCGATGAGGCGCTGTATCTCCTGGGTCCGTCCCGACTGGCGCCCCTTGGTCGCTTCTCGGCTGACCCGCTCCGCAGTGGAGCCAGGCAGCATGGAGTACTCGGCGGTCACCCAGCCCTTGCCGCCACCGCGCAACCATGGCGGGACCCGGTCCTCGACCGAAGCGGTGCACAGGACCTTGGTCCGTCCCATGGTCACCAGCACCGAGCCCGGAGCCAGCTCGGTGAAATCCCGCTGGATCGACGCCGGCCGCAGATCGATGACTTCGCGGCCGTCAGCCCTCACAGCCCGCTGCCGATCGCCGGACCGGTAAGGCCGTCTCCGGCCACCCGATCAGTCCCAGTGCCAGGTGACGGCGGTGCCTCGGCGGGGTCGCTTGCCCGAGCGGCCACCTCCCATGTCGTCCCCACACGGGCCTGGTCCACCGGACGACCCCAGACTGCGCTGGCCTCCTCGAAGATCTCCTCGGGGGAGACCGTCGGCCATCGATGGGTCACCACCAGGTGGCGGGCCCCAGCGTCGACGGCCGAGGTGGCCGCCTGGCGAGCACTCATGTGCTGATTCCTTCCCTCGTCGCGGGCACAGTAGGTAGCTTCGCACAGGGCGAGGTCCAATCCGGTGCCGAGAGCCTCCAGTGACCAGCCCGGCCCCGAGTCGGCCGAGTAGCCGAGGCAAGCACCGTCGCCGTCGACCCGCACTGCCAGGGTGGGCGGCCCGTGGTCGGTGCGGGAGAAGGCCAGGCCCAGGCGGCCGACCCTGATCCGATCGCCATCGGCCACCTCGTGCCAAGCCAAAGCCGGGGAACCGTCGTGGTACACCTGCCCGGCCAGGCCGGCCGGGGCGTAGACGGGGAGGGTCGTTCGCTCATCGGGGTCGGCTCCGACCGGCCGGAGCCCCCGCCGGTACCCACTCAGAGAGAGGGCCACCGCCAGTCCCTCCACATCGCTTCGGTGGTCGGGGTGCTCGTGGCTCAGCACCACCGCGTCCAGATCGTCCAGTCTCACGTGGCGCTGCAGGTTGGCCAATGTCCCGGGACCGGCGTCCAGCCACAGGGTGGTGCCGGCTCCCCGCACCAGGTAACCGCTGGCTGCCCCACCCGGTGCCGGGTAACCCCCGTCGCAACCCAGCACGGTGAGGCTCAGTCCCACCGGTAGGCCTCCCCCGCCAGCGACACCGCGGGCGACGCGGTTGGTGACGCGGCTGGCGGCGCCGCCTCCCTGGCTGCCGGCCCGGCATCCCCCGGTGCCGGCGCGTCCCAGCTGACCTGCTCCACCTGGCCCAGCTCCAGGCCCAGCAGCCGGGTCCCCATGTCCTCGAACCAGGCGATGTCACCCGACGAGACGAAGCGGTGGGCACCCTTGGCCGGACTTCGCCGGCCCAGGCCGGTCTCGTCCAGGATCGAGCGCACCTCGAAGGCGGTCTCCTCGGCCGAGGACACCAACACCACCTCCCGCCCCATCACCTCGCCGATGGTGCGGGCCAGGAACGGGTAGTGAGTGCACCCCAACAACAAGGTGTCGACCTCCGCCATCCGCTGGGGGGCCAGCAGCCGCTCGACCAGGGCATGGGCCGCTTCGCTGTCCGTCTCTCCCCGCTCCACCAGCTCCACCAGGCCGGGACAGGCCGAGCAACACAGCTTGACCGGCACCCGCAGGGCCAGCACCGCCCGCTGATAGGCACCCGAGGCGATGGTCCCCTCGGTGGCGATGACGCCGACCCGGGAGTTGGTGGTGACCCGTACCGCGGCCCGCAGCCCAGGGTCGATGACGCCCAGCACCGGCACCTCCAGCTCGAAGCGAAGCAGGTCGAGGGCGGCCGCCGAGGCGTTGTTGCAGGCCACCACCACCATCTTGACGTCGTGGATCTCCACCAGCCGCCGGGCAATCTGGCGGGAGAAGGCCCGCACCTCCTCCAGCGAACGCGGCCCGTACGGATAGCGGCCGGTGTCTCCCAGGTAGACAAGCTCCTCAGCCGGGAGGAGGTCGATCAGCGCCCGGGCCACGGTGAGGCCGCCGAAACCACTGTCGAACACGCCGATGGGGCGATCGTCCATGTCGCTGAGGATAGGTCGCTGAGGATAGGTCGCTGAGGATAGGTCGCTGAGGATAGGTCGCTGAGGATAGGTCGCTGAGGATTGAGGGTCGGAAAGGACCCTAGAAGTAGATCGTGTGCCGGGCCCGCTCGGTCACGTCCTCGATGTCGCCGGTCCAGGCTCCGCTCGAAAGATACTTCCACCCGCCGTCCGGTGCTACGCCCACTATCACGCCTTGCTTGACCCGCCGGGCGCATCGGACCGCTCCGGCCATTACCGCGCCGGAGGAGATGCCGGCGAAGATGCCCACGTCGATGAGCCGGCGGGTCCACTCGATGGACTCCCTGGGGCCGATGATGGTCTTGCGGTCCAGCAGGTCGGCGCCCCCGTTGTCGGAGAAGATGGGCGGGATGTAGCCGTCCTCAAGGCTGCGCAGTCCGTCCACCGTCTCCCCCGAGGGGGGCTCGATGGCCCATACCTGCACCGCCGGGTTGCGCTCCTTCAGGAACCGGCCCACCCCCACCAGGGTGCCGCTGGTACCCAGGCCGGCCACGAAATGGGTCACCTCCGGGCAGTCACGCCAGATCTCTGGACCGGTCCCCTCGTAATGAACCCTGGGGTTGGTCGGGTTGGCGTACTGATGGAGCAGGGCCCACTCCGGATGCTGGCCAGCCAGCTCCTGGGCCAGGCGCACCGCCCCGTTCGACCCCTCGTCGCCGGGAGAGTCGATGATCTCGGCGCCCCACACCTCGAGCAGTTGGCGGCGCTCGACCGACACGTTGGTGGGCATGACGATCTTGAGCGGGTAGCCCTTGAGGCGGCACACCATGGCCAGTCCGATGCCGGTGTTGCCCGAGGATGGCTCAATGAGGATCTGTCCGGGGGCCAGGAGCCCGTCCTTCTCAGCTGCTTCCACCATGGCCAGGGCGATCCGGTCCTTGACCGAGCCCGCCGGGTTGAACCACTCCAGCTTGAGCAGGATACGGACATCTGGCTCGGGGCTGAGAGAGCTGACCTCGACCATGGGGGTATTGCCCACCAGGTCCAGCACGCTGGCGTAAGAGGTCACGAGCAGTCAGTCAGGCCGGTCGGTCAGTCGGCGCCCCCGGCTACCGCCGGGAGGATGGAGATGACATCGTCGTCGGAGACCTTGGTGTCGAGGCGCTCCAGGTAACGGACGTCGTCATCGTTGAGGTACACGTTCACGAAGCGATGCAGCGTCTTGCCGTCGGCCCCCAGCACTTGTCCGGACAGTCCAGGATGGGCACTGATCAGTTCTTCCAGCACCTCGCCAACGGTGGCTCCATCGGCTCGCACCACCGACTGACGCCCGGCATGTTGGCGAAGGACGGTGGGCAGTCGGACTTCAGCGGTCACGGCGCCTCCTGGGCTTGGCCCTGTCCTTGGAGTAGGAGCGGGATTGTTGACCTATTCGATCATTATTCTACTCGCCTGACAGCGCAACCGGCTCCTCGGTGATGTTGCCGTCCGTGATCCGGTACGAGCGGACGACCGGTTCGTCCTTGAGCGACACCAGGACGTAGTGCCAGCTCGGGTCGGGGGCCTGGGCCACATCGGTGGCCGAGGGATAGGCATCGGTGTGAGTGTGGGAGTGAAAGACGCCAATGATTTCCAGCCCCCGGGACTCGGCATCCCGGTCCGCCTTGAGATGATCGAGGGGGTGGACCTCGTACAGACGAGCCGAGGCCGCCTGGTTGCGGGTCGGGTAGCACCTGCTGGCATGATCGGTGGCCGGGCCGCCCGCCAGCAGCCCGCAGGCTTCGTCGGGCAGACCGTCGAGGCAGTGCCCGACCAGGCGGGCGTGGGTACCGGGCGTGAGGGTGAGCATCACTGGCGTGAGGTTGCGCTGCTGCTTGAGCTTCGACGGCTCGGTGGTAGCTCCGACGCCACGGCGTAGCCTGGTCGGTATGGCCGGCAAGGGCAAGTCACGCTCCCGCCCAGGGCCCGGCAACGCCGATGGAGACCGTTACCGCCGGATCGCCCAGAACCGGCGAGCCCGCCATGACTACGAGGTCCTGGAGACCGTCGAATGCGGCATTGCCCTCGTCGGTGGGGAGGTGAAGTCCCTGCGGGCCGGGGCGGTGCAGTTGCGGGAATCCTACGCCCGGGTGGACGAAGGGGAGGTCTGGCTGCACGGGGTCCACATCGCCCCCTATGCCTTCGCTCAGGGCTTTGGCACCTATGAGCCCGAGCGCCCCCGCAAGCTGCTCCTCCACCGCCGCCAGATCGACGAGCTGCTGGGCCGGTCCCAGCAGCAGTCGCTCACCCTGGTGCCTCTGTCCATGTACTTCAAGGACGGCAGGGCCAAGGTCGAGCTGGCCCTGGCTCGAGGGCGCCACACCTACGACAAGCGCCACGCCCTGGCGGCCAGGGATGCCGAGCGGGACGCCGCCCGAGAGGTCAGGGCAGCGGTGCGGGGCAGGTGAACGGGCCTGACCGGGTAGAGTAGGCAGGCTGTACCTTGACAAGGGGGTGACTGGCTTCGACTTTGGTCGTCGAGGCGGGAGAAGCGAGCCGTGGTCTCCGGAGCCACGTTAAAGAGCCGGAAACCAATACAATTGCTGATTCCAATCTGCAACTCGCTGCTTAATTAAGTAGCGACGTCTGCCCGGTCCCAGCCCTGCGGACCGGTTCCAGGCGACATCAAGTGGGGCTTACCCAACCGGTTCGGCCGACGGGCCGGTGGGGACATTTTCGTCGGCTAGGGCCTCGCCACGGTGCCAGTGGTGGGACGGGGCCCGAGACCTTCCGCTGGCTGCGCTCGGAGAAGTCCCGCTGAGAACCCGAAGGACGCGGGTTCAATTCCCGCCACCTCCACCTGATGTGGGCCCATACGAACCGGTGTCCCACAGGCCCGGGCCAGCGATGGCCCGGGCCGTTGTACGTCTGGGACCCAGAAGTAGGGCTGGGCGTGTTTGTCGGGGCTGATCTCGATGCGGTCGATGAGTTCGTCGAAGAGCTGCTTGATCACGTCGGGGCTGCCTTCGCTGACGGCCCGTCGGATGTGGGCGCTGACGGTGTGTAGCTGTGCGGCGGTGGGTAGCTGGGGCGGGGTCGCCTTGACCTGGACGGCGAGCTGGTTGCGGCGGGCGGTGAGCTCGTCGCGGCGCTGGGACAGCTCTGCGATCCGAGGGGCGCAGAGGGTGTCGGACATGGTGCCGGCTTCGAAGACGTGCAGGTAGCGGTCGATCGCCGTTCTGGTCTCGCGGAGCTGGGTGTCGGTGCTGGCGAGTTCGGCTTCGAGGCGGGGGTGCTCGTTGGCGGCTTCGGCGTAGGCGTCGTTGGCGGCTTGTTCGAAGAGGTCGTGGGTGTCGTAGGTGGCGATGAGGGCGGCGGCGATGGCGTCTTCGAGGTCGTCGGCGGGTACGCGCTGGCCGGGGCAGGCTCGGGCGCCTTTGGCTTGGCGGGTGCGACAGACGTAGTAGCGGTAGAAGGTGTTGCGGCCGTGCGCTCCGGCCCCGACGTAGGCGCCGCCGCAGGTCTGACAGCGCAGCTTCCCGCTGAGGAGGTACTCGGAGGTGGTGGGCCGGATGGTGGTGGACTCGGCGGCTCGTTCGTCGAGGAGCAGCTGGGCTCGGGCGAAGACGCTCTCGTCGACGATCGGGTCGTGTTTGCCTTCGTGGAGGTCGTCGCCGTGGGCGATCTTGCCGAGGTAGACGGGGTTGCGCAGCACGCGCAGCACGGTCTGGTTGGACCACAGCTTCCCGTTGCGGGATCGGCGGCCGGTGTCGTTGAGCCAGTTGGCGAGGGCGGTGGCGCCGTAGCGTTCCTCGACGTACTTGGCGAAGATGGCTTGGACGATGGCGGCTTCGTCGGGGTCGGCGACGAGGGTCTTGGTGGCCGAGTCGAGGCGTAGCCGTAGGGGCCTGGCCCGCCGAGCCACTCGCCGCGGGCGGCCTTGCGTTCGAAGCCTTTGGTGATGCGGTCGATGAGCAGCCCGCGTTCGAACTCGGCGAAGATCCCGAGCAGCTGGAGCAGCATGCGCCCGACCGGTCCTTGGGTGTCGATCGGCTCGGTAGCCGAGCGCAGGGCGACCCCGGCGGCGTCGAGGGTTTCGACGATGGTCATGAGCCCGACGATGGAGCGGCTGATCCGGTCGATGCGGTAGACGAGCAGCACGTCGAACTCGCCAGCCTTGGCGGCGGCGAGCGCGGCTTGGAGGCCGGGGCGTTCCAGGGTGGCACCGGAGGCCTGGTCGACGAAGCGGTGGGTGATGGTGTGGCCGGGCTGGGAGGCGACGAAGGCTTCGAGGCCTTTGGCTTGGGCTTCGAGGGAGTAGGGCTGGTTGACCTCGTCGGTGGAGATCCGGGTGACGACGGCCACCCGGGTCCCTCCGGTGGCGGGGCCTGGCGGCCCCGCCACCGAAGCACGGTTACGTCGAGTCTTGGCGGGCACGGGAACGCTCCTCCTGCGGCTATCGGTCGATGGGGTCCGAGGAGGCCTCCACGGGTGCCGCCGTGTCAAGTCGGCCGGCAGCCGCTGCCAGCTCGTCGCGCGCGTAGGGGATGAGCAGCGCCTTGAGGGCGGTGATGGCCCGCATTTTGCGCTCGGCGTCCATCGGCAGACGGCGCGCCGGGTGCACGACCAGCGCACTCCGCGCGCCCGGCTGGCCGCTACCGGGCCGTCGCTGTCGATGGACCGCGCCGGTCAAGGGCACACCCGGAACGCGAGGAGGTCCTCGTGGGCTACGACGGAGCGGGGCAGGCCGCGTGCTCTGGCCCGCCGTGCTTGGTCGAGGGCGAAGAACGAGGTGCGGGGGACGAGGCGGTCGTTGCGTAGCCCGGCGAGGAGGGCGACGTTGCGTTCGAACAGCACCAGGCCGGCTTCTTCCCCGACCCGGGCGAGCGCACCGGGGAGGTCGATGAGCTCCCCGGCTGACCACCACGGCCGGACGGTCATGGCGACCACGCCGCCGGGGCGGAGCATCTGGGCGCATTCGACGAGCACGGCGCGCATGGCGTCGAGGAGGCGCTCCAATCCGACGTGGGCGAGGTTGGCGGGGTCGGTGGAGTAGCGGTAGTTGGCCTTGTGGACGCCTCGGCCCGGTGCGGTGGTGACCTGCCCGTGGACCGACGGCCCATACGGGGGGCTGGTGAGGACCAGGGCGATCAGGCCGCGCAGGGCGGGGTCGAGGAGGCCGGCGAGGTGGCGGGCGTCGCCGCAGACGACTTCGCCGTGCCCGGTGGCGCCGCCGGCCCGGGCGTGGTCGAGGTTGGCTCGGGCGAGGTCGGCCCAGGCCGGCTCGTACTCGACGCCGACGGCGTCGCGGCCGAGGTGGACGGCTTCGACGAGGGTGGTGCCGATCCCGCACATCGGGTCGAGGACGTAGTCGCCGGGCTGGCTGTACTCGGTGATCACGGTGCGGGCGATGGCGGGCAGCATCTTGGCCGGGTGGGCGAGCGAGACCGGCAGGTACCGCCCGCTGCGCTGCGCCCGGGATGTTTGCTGGGCAGTGGCCCACACCGACAGCGGAAGCTCGGCGGTCATGGCCGCACCTGTCCGACCTCGCGGGCCTGGAAGACACAGACGTCCTCGTGGACTCCGAGGTGGGCGGGCTCGCCGCGCTGTCGGGCTTTGCGGGTCTGGGTGAGCTGCCAGAACGAGGGGCGGGCGGACAGCTGGCCGTCGCGGATGGGGCCGAGGAGGGCGATGACGTGTTGGAGGTAGGCGAACCCGGCCGCTCGGGCGAGGGTGACGGTGAGCCCGGCCAGGTCGAGGCAGCGTCCTCCTCGTCGGGTGTTCTTGGTGACGGTGACGAGCAGCCCTCCGGGGCGCAGCACCTGGTGGCAGGCGGTGTATATCTCGGCCATCGCCGTCGCGTAGGCGGCGCCGCGGGCGTGGCCGATGTTGGCCCGATCGGTCGAGTAGTTCAGCGTGTCGGGGGGGCACAGCCGCTGTCCGGCTTGCCAGGCGGGCTTGTCGATCACCCCGGCGTCACATCCATACGGCGGGGAGACCACGACGAGGTCGACCTTCCCGGCCAGGTCGCCGAGCAGTGCCGGGAGGTGGCGGGCGTCGCCGCAGACGACCTCGCCGTGCCCGCTGGCGCCATTGGCCCGGGCGTGGTCGAGGTTGGTCTCGGCCAGGGCGACCCAGGGGGCTTCGAGCTCCACGCCGACGGCACGCCGGCCGAGGAGTGTCGCTTCGATCAGGGTGGTGCCGATCCCGCACATCGGGTCGACGATGACCTGGCCCGGCGTGCTGTACTCGGCGACGATGCGGGCCGCCAGGGCCGGGAGCATCTTTCCGGGGTGGCGGGTGGAGTCGGGGTGGTAGCGCCCGACCCGCTGGTACTGGGCCGAGGTCTGAGCAACCGGCCAGACCGCCAAGGGCACATCGGCCGGAGCGGACGGGTTGGACTGCTGGGATGGGGTGTGGGTGGCCATGGGCTGTTGCCCCGGGCCGGGAGTTCGCGCCGATAGGAACCGGCAACGGGAGGGGTTTCGGCGACAAACCCGGTGCAGGCCTTGAGGTCCCAGCCGAGGTGGAGCTAGGTCCTCGGAGGCCAAAACAGACACCGACCTGAGGAGGCCACCATGCCCACCACCCGAACCACCACAGCCACCAGCGGCACTGCCGATGCGGTGCTCGCCGCCCTCGCCGAGGGGCCGGCCAGCGCGGCGGACATCGCAGAGACGGTCGGGATCGGCCGTTCGACCGCCACCAAGGCTCTCGCCGGCCTCGCCGCCGAGGGGAAGGTCGAGCGCAGCGCCGGTGGCCGCCACGGCGCCCGCCGTCTCCCGGACCGCTGGTCGCTGCCTGCCGCCACGGTGGCACCCGAACCGGCCGGAGAACCGGCCGAGGACGGCAGGTCGGCGGCCCGGCTGGGCAAGGGCGAGCTTGCCGGCCTGGTACTGACGTTCCTTCGGGACAATCCTGGCGATCACACGCCGACCGCGGTGGCCAAGGCCCTCGACGGGCGCAGCAGCGGGGCGGTCGGCAACGCCCTGGTCCACCTCGTCGGCGTCGGCGACGCCACCCAGACCAGCCAGGCACCCCGGCGCTACCAGGTGGCGAGCCGCTGAGTCCCTGTCCACAGAGAATTCTCTGGCGAGGCGCCCTGATGGATCCCCGGGGTCGTGATCTTCGGGGTCCATCAGGGCGCTGAGCTGGGAGTTCACGACCGGTCCATCAGGTTTCCATCACCCCTGATGGACGCCCCACCCTCGGCCCATCACCGGTGATGGAGCGCCGATCTGATGGAAACGCGCTGGAGTTGTGATGGAGCGCCCATGGCGCGATGGCGGCCCCTCAACCGAAGGAGCCGCCGATGTCCGATCCCCGCCCCCGCCCGCCTGCCTGCTCCCCCAGGGAGGTGTCCCCGTTCGCCACTTTGGAGCTGGCCTTCGCCACCCTCACCGCCGAACCCCGTCCTCTGGCCCTCGACGGCACGGGCATCGCCGGTCTCCCGGAGCGGCCGATCCCTCTCGACGAGCTACGCGCCCGGCTGCTGCACCCCTCGACCCGCTACGCCACCCGCGACGCCGCCTTGGGGGTCCTGATCGGCCGGGCACGCGCCGAGCGCGGCGCCTGGACCGTGGGGCTGGCAGGGGTGCTGCTGCCCGGGCTGCGCCGGGCGATCACCCCGCTGGTGGCCGCCTGCCCGGGCAAGGCAGCCGACCTCGAAGCCGAGATGCTCGCCGGGCTGCTCGTGGCGGTGGAGCGCTGCGCCCCGGGCCGGCCCCGACCGGCTGGGTTCCTGTGCGGCCGGGGTTTCGACGCCGCGAAGCGGCTGCTGCGCGGCGAGCTGGCGGAGCGGGCCCGACCCGGTCACGACCCGGTATCGGCCGAGCCGCCCAAACCGTTCGGGCATCCCGACTTCGTCCTCGCCCGAGCCGTGGTCGCAGGGGCGATCCGCGCCGATGACGCCGAGCTGATCGGCGCCACCCGTCTCGGCGAGATGACCCTGGCCGACGCCGCGGTCGCATGGGGCCTGTCGTACCAGGCGGCCGAGCGGCGCCGGCACCGGGCCGAGACGGCGCTGGTGGCATTTGTGGTGGACGGGTTTGTCGCCGAGACGGCGGTTCCTGCCGGTTCTAAGGGTGCGGGTCGACCACGGCAGGGTCACCGCCCCGACCAGCGGCCGGGATTTCGCCCACCCACCGAGCCGCCCACCAACCCAAGGAGGCAATACACCCCACTGGCCGGCCGGTGACCCTGCCCGACCCCACACCACCGCCGTCGTAACAAGGAGGAGAACCAACGAAACCCACGATCGCCAAGCTGGCCACCCGGGTCGCAGCGGTGCTCGCCGTCCTCGGGATCGCCGCCCTGATGCTGGCACCCCCGGCCCTGGCTGCCACCCCAACTGCTCCCACCCTGAATGGGGTCATCAACTCGCTGCAGGTGTGGCTGGTCGGGATCCTCGCCGCCCTGGCCACCCTGTTCCTCACCATCGGCGGCATCCGCTACCTCGCCGCTGGTGGCGACCCCGCCGAGGTCGAGCGGGCCAAGACCGCCCTCAAGTCCGCGGCCATCGGCTACGCCCTCGCCGCCCTGGCGCCCCTGCTGGTGTCGATCCTGACCTCGGTCGTCGGCTGATGACCCGGCGAACGGCGCGCCCCTTCTGCCGGCTCGGCGTCGTGGTTGTCGCCGCGGTGGCGGTGGCGTTGCTCGGAGCCGGACGAGCCGCCGCCAGCCCAGCTTCTCGGCCCACCCCGGCGCCCGCCACGGCCGCGACTGCGCTGAGCCCCACCACCACGGCCATCCCGAACCCGGCGAGCCCCGCGCCGACCACACCGACGACGGCGACCCCTGCCGTCGGCAGCGCCACGCCACCGGGGATACAGGTCGGACCGACCCTGCCCGGCCCCACCCCGACCACGTCGCCGGGCGGCAACGTGTCGGCCGGCAGCGGCAGTGGTTGCGGGTTCTTCGACGTCACCTGCCACGTCACCTCCGCCATCAACAGCTGGTTCCGCGACCTGGTCACCTCGGCGCTCAACCCGATCCTCCAACTGCTGGGCCGCACCGTGCTCGCCACCCCCGACGTCACCGGCGGGAAGGTCGCCGAGCTGTGGGGCATCACCGCCGGGATCGCCAACGCCCTCGCCGTGCTGCTGGTGCTGGCGGGAGGGGCGCTGGTGATGAGCCACGAGACCCTCCAAACCCGCTACGCGGCCAAGGACATCGCCCCCCGGATCGTGGTGGCGGTGATCGCTGCCAACGCCAGCCTGGCGCTGGTCGGCCTGGCCATCCCGACCGCCAACGCCATCTCCCAGGCCCTGCTCGGCAACGGCGTCAACCCCACCGCGGCCACCGCGGCCATGCGCCAACTCGTCGTCACCCCCCTCGGCGGCGGCGGGATCTTCGTGGTGCTGCTCGGCCTGGTCGCGGCGGTGCTGGCGGTGGTGCTGCTCGCCACCTACGTCATCCGTGTCGCCCTGCTGGTGCTGCTGGTCGCCGCCGCCCCCCTGGCGCTGATCGGCCACGCCCTGCCCCAGAGCGAAGGCCTGGCCCGGCTGTGGTGGCGGGCGGTCGCCGGGCTGTTCGCCATCCAGCTCGGCCAGTCCCTGGTGCTCATCGTCGCCCTCAAGGTGTTCTTCACCCCCACCGGCACAGGAACACTGGGCTTGTCCGCCTCGGGGGACTGGTCGACGTGCTCGTCGCCATCTGCCTGCTGTGGGTGCTCGTGCGCATTCCGGCCTGGGTGTCCAAGGCGGTCTTCGGCGCCGGCCGCTCCGGGAGCCTCGGCAAGGCGTTCAAGGTGGCGGTCATCTACAAGGCGGCCCGGGCCGGCCTGGCGGCGATGGCATGACCAGCCGCCCCGAATCCAGCGAGGCTCGCCGGGCAAGGATCCCCGCCGACGTCGACCGCCCCGACAAGCTGCTGGCCGGCCTGACCGCCCGCCAGCTCGTCACCCTCGCCGTCCCCGCCGTCGGGTTGTGGGCCGGCTACGCCGCGGTCCGCCACCACCTGCCGGCACCGATCTTCGCCGCCATTGGGGCGCCGATCGTCGTCGCCGCGCTCACCTTGGCGTTGGGCCGACGCGACGGCCTGCCACTGGACCGGCTCCTGGCCGCCGCGCTCCGCCAAGCCCGCCAACCTCGCCGGCTGGTGCCCGCCCCCGACGGCGTGCAACCCGCCCCGGCGTGGGCCGGCCACGACCCCGCCCCGCCGCCGGCCCCGCTGCACCTGCCCGCCCGAGGTATCGGCGACGACGGGGTCGTCGATCTCGGCAACCAAGGTGCTGCGCTCATCTGTCAGGCCTCGGCGATCAGCTTCGGGCTGCGCACCCCCACCGAGCAGCACGCCCTGGTCGCCGCGTTCGGCCGCTACCTCAACGGCCTGGCCGCCTCCATCCAGGTGCTGGTGCGCTCCCAGCCTGTCGACCTCACCGCCCAGGTCACCGTGCTTCGCCACGCCGCGGGCGGGCTGCCCCACCCGGCCCTGGAGACCGCGGCGGTGGCCCACGCCGAGTTCCTCGACTCCCTTGCCGCCACCCGCGACCTCCTCGCCCGTCAGGTGCTGGTCGTGTTGCGCGACCCGGCCGGCGGCCCCGACGCCACCGGCCGGCTGCGACGCCGGGCCGACGACGCCACCGCAGCGCTCGGCGCCGCCGGGATCGTCCTCGCCGCCCTCGACGCCACCGCAGCCAGCACGTGCGTCCAGGCGGCCGTCGACCCGTGGTCGCCGCCCCGATCGGTCGGCATGGCGCCGTCCGACACCGTCACCACCGGACTTGACACCACGGGACTTGGCACCACCGGACTCGGCACCACGGGACTTGGCACCACCGGACTCGGCGCCACCGGACTCGGCACCACCGGATCTCCCATCGCCGACCCAGATGTCACAGGAGACGTCCCATGAAACTGCTCCGCTTCCGCACCTCCTCCAAGAGCGTCTCGACCCGGGCGAAGCACCCGGGGTCCGGGTTGCTCGGACCGCACGCCGTCGAGGTTCGGGCGCGTCACCTCGTCGTCGGCGACGGGGTGTGCCGCAGCTTCGCGGTTACCGGCTACCCCCGCGAGGTCGGCCTCGGATGGCTGGCCCCGCTCCTCGAACACCCCGGCCGTCTCGACGTCGCTATCCACGTCGAGCCGATGCCGAACGACGTTGCCGCTGACCGGTTGCGCCGCCAGCTCGCCCGCCTGGAGTCCGCCCGTCGCGTCGACGCCGCCAAGGGCCGCCTGGCCGACCCAGAGGTCGACGTCGCCGCCCTCGACGCCCGCGACCTGTCCGCCCGCCTGGCCCGCGGCGAGGGCAAGCTGTTCCGCCTCGGCCTGTACCTCACCGTGCACGCCGCCGACGTCGACACGCTGGAGGTCGAGTGCACCCGGGTCCGCTCCCTGGTCTCCTCCCTGCTGCTCGACGTCGCCCCGGCCACGTTCCGGTCCCTGCAAGGCTTCGTCACCACCCTCCCCGTCGGCGTCGACAACTTGGGGATGCGCCGGGCCGTCGACACCGACGCCCTGGCCGCCGCGTTCCCCTTCACCGGCGTTGACCTCGGCACCGGCGGCGGCGTCCTGTACGGGACCACCACGACTGGGTCGGGGATCGTGTGCTGGGACCGCTTCGCCTGCGACAACCACAACTCGGTCATCCTGGCCCGCTCCGGTGCAGGCAAGTCGTATCTGGCCAAGCTCGAAGCGCTCCGCTCCCTCTACCAGGGAGTCGAGGTGTTCGTCGTCGACCCCGAAGACGAGTACCGCCGCCTGGCCGAAGCGGTTGGCGGCGCCTACGTGCACCTCGGGGCGCCCGGGGTGCGGCTCAACCCGTTCGACCTCGCCCCCGGACCCGACCCGCTCACCCGCCGGGCCCTGTTCGTCCACACCCTCGTCGCCGTCCTGTTGGGCGCCAAACCCGACCCGGCGACCACCGCGGCGCTCGACCGGGGCGTGCTCGCCGCCTACGCCGCCGCGGGGATCACCTCCGATCCCCGCACCCACGCCCGTCCCGCCCCCACCCACGCCGGCCTCGCCCGCGCGCTGCGCGACGACGGGGATCCGGCCGCGGCCGGCCTGGCGGCACGGCTGGCGCCGTTCGTGACCGGCAGCCACCGCCAGCTCTTCGACGGTCCGACCACCACCCGCCCCGAAGGCCACCTCGTCGTCATCAGCCTGCGGGACCTGCCCGACGAGCTCAAAGCCGCCGGGACCCTGATCACCCTCGACGCCGTCTGGCGACGAATCACCGACCCCACCAACCGCAAACGCCGGCTGGTGGTCATCGACGAGGCGTGGCTGTTGATGCGCGACCCCGAAGGCGCCCGGTTCCTGTACCGGGCGGCCAAGTCCGCCCGCAAGCACTGGGCCGGGCTGACCGTGGTCACCCAAGACGCCGCCGACCTGCTCGGCACCGACCTCGGCCGAGCCGTGATCGCGAACGCCGCCACCCAGATCCTGCTCCGCCAAGCCCCCCAAAGCATCGACGCCCTCACCGACAGCTTCGGGCTCTCCGACGGCGAACGAGCCTTCCTCCTCGGCGCCCGCCGGGGCGAAGGCCTCCTCGCCGCGGGCAGCGAACGCGTCGGGTTCACCGCCGTCGCAAGCCCAGCCGAGCATGCGCTGATCACCACCGACCCGGCCGAGCTGGCCGACGACGAACCCGACATCTGACCCCGGCCGCCGAGCGCCAAAGAGAACGAACCCCTCGAGACAAGGAGACGCACCGAATGCCGATCACCCCCACACCGAAGCCGCCGACGGGGCCGCTCGCCCGCTGGCTCGCCCATCCCGGTTCCACCGAAGCCCGGGTCCTCCACCGGCTCGGCCACGTCCTCGCGGCAGCGGTCCACACCTGGTGGCCGCTCGGCGCCGCGGTGCTCGTCGTGGCGCTTGGGGGCCTGGTCGCCGCCGAGGTGACCCGGGCCCGCCAGGGGCGGCACGGCCGGTGGGTGGCCATCGCCCCGCCCGCCGAGCCCGACCCGGCCGGCGGGCTCGCCCTATGGCGGATGCTCACCCCGCTGCTCACCGCCCCCCACGGCCTCACCGGGGCGCGGCCTCCCGTTGCCTTCGAGTGCCACGCCGACGCCAGCGGCCTGCGGATCGGGCTGTGGGTGTCGGCCACCGTGGCGGTCACCGGCATCATGCGGGCCGTCGAGTCGGCGTGGCCCGGCGCCCGAGCCACCATCACCGCACCGCCCGAGCTGCCAGCCGGTACAGCGGTCCTGGGGGGCCGGGCATGTCTCGCCGGCCCCGACTGGCTGCCCCTCGGAACCAAATCAACCGGTGCCGACCCGGCCGGTGGCGACTCGATCCGCGGGCTGCTCGCAGCGCTCGTCGCTGACAGTGACGGCGGGGCGGTGCTGTTACAGGTACTGGCCCGCCCGGCCCGGGGCCGCCGGGTGACCCGAGCGCGTCGAGCGGCGCGGGCGTTGCGCCGCGGGCAGCCCACCACCGGGATCGGGCGGGCCCTCGACCTTCTCCACGACCGGTCCCGCTCCACGCGGGGCGCGGCGTCGAGCGACCCGCTGGCGCTGGCGGACGTACGCGACATCACCGCCAAGCTCACCGCCCCGCCGCACTTCGAGGTGGCCGTCCGCTACGGGATCGCCAGCCCGCCCGGCACGCCCCGACGAGACGCACGACGGTCCCGGCGGGCTCGGGGCCGCGAGATCGCCGCCGGCCTCGGCCTGTATGCCGGGCGCAACCACCTCGTCGCCCGCCGCCTCACCCGACCCGGCAACGCCATCGGGACCCGAAGGCTGCGGCGCGGGTTCTTGTGCTGCCTCCCCGAGCTGGCCGCCCTGGCCCATCTGCCCGCCGAGCCCGCCGGCTACGGCCTGCCCGCCGCCCCCGCCCGCACCGTCGCCCTACCCCCCGAGGTCGCCCATGCCTGACCGCCCCCGCCACCCCGCCGCCGCCCCCAAGCCGGAACCGCTGCGGCTGCTGCCCCCCGACCACCCGGGGCGTCGAGCCGCCAAGACCCTCGGCCGTTCCGACGCCGGACCCCGCCGTAGCGTTGCCCTGGCTGTCGCCGACGCCCGCCACCACACCCATGTCATCGGGGCCACCGGGTCGGGCAAGTCGACCCTGCTCGTCAACCTCATCCTCGCGGAGGTCACCGCCGGGCGCGGCGTGGTGGTGTTGGACCCCAAAGGCGACCTCGTCACCGACGTCCTCGCCCGCCTCCCCGCCCATGCCGGCGAGCGGCTGGTGCTGCTCGACCCGGCCGAGACCACCGCCCCCGCCGCCCTCAACGTGCTGGATGTGACAAGCCGGGACCCTGAGCTGGTCGTCGACCAGCTCGTCGGGGTCTTCCACCGGCTCTATGCCGCCTACTGGGGGCCGCGCAGCGAAGACGTGCTGCGCTCCGCCTGTCTCACCCTCACCCGGCGGGCCGGCACCACCCTGGCCCACGTCCCGCTCCTGTTGTCCAACCCCCGCTACCGGGCTGCCCTCACCGCCGGGCTCACCGACCCGGCCGGGCTCGGCGGGTTCTGGTCGTGGTACGACGGCTGTCCGAGGGCGGCCAGGCTCAGGTCATCGGGCCGGTCATGAACAAGCTGCGCGCGGTGCTCACCCGCCGCTTCGCCACCGACCTGCTCGGCTCCGCCCAGAGCACCTTCTCCCTCGGTCGCGTGCTGGACGGGGGGATCCTGCTGGCCCGGCTCCCCAAAGGTGTCCTCGGCGATGACACCTGCCGCCTCGTCGGGTCCCTGCTCCTCGCCGGGTTGTGGCAGGCCGCCACCGCCCGGGCCGCTACCCCCGAGCCGGGCCGCCTCGACGCGGCGGTCTACGTCGACGAGTGCCAGAACTTCTTGCACCTGCCCGGCTCCCTCGACGACGTCCTCGCCGAGGCCCGCGGCTACCACCTGGCTCTCACCCTGGCCCACCAGCACCTCGGCCAGCTCCCCAAAGACCTCGCCGACGGTGTCGCCGCCAACGCCCGCAACAAGATCTTCTTCACCACTAGCCCCGACGACGCCCGCATCCTGGCCCGCCACGTCGGCCCCTACCTCGGCCCCGACGACCTCGCCCACCTCGACCGCTACCAGGCCGCCTGCCGCCTCGTCGTCGACGGGCGCGACACCACCGGCTTCACCCTCGCCACCCGGCCGGTCCCCGCCGTCGCCGACAACCAGAGCGATCAGCTACGCGCCGCCGCCCGCCGCCGGGGCCGGACCAGCGACCAGCGCCGAGCCGAGCGGCTCGGCCGGCGCTGGACCGCCCGCAGCGGCACCGACGACAGCGACGACAGCGACGACAGCGACGAGGCAGCTTCGCTGGATGGTCGGTCGGTTTCCGTGCCGGTGTCGTTGCCGGTATCGGTGCCGGTGCCGGTCCCCGTCTCAGACACCGGCACGCACACCGGCACCCCCGACCAGTCGAACCGCCACGACAGCGGCGGTTTTGGCGGCCTGCGGTGAGACCCCGACTCGAGGGGACAACTCCGCTCCGTTCCGCTTCATCACGCCGTGGCGGCGGCCCGGCCGCTTCCGATCCGCTGTCGGCTGGCCGTGGTGCCGATCCCCTGATCGTGCTGCGCTGCCTCACCGACCGGGACCGTTGTCTGGTCTCGGTCCTCGCCGAGCATCAGGTGCTCACCACCACCCAGGTCACCCAGCTCGCCTTCCCCAGCCTCGACGTCGCCCAGCGTCGACTGCTCCGCCTCACCCGAATCGGGATACTCGACCGGTTCCGCTGGCACGCCCTGGTCGGCTCCGAAGCCTGGCACTACACCCTCGGGCCCGCCGGCGCCGCCCTCGTCGCCGCCGAACGCGGCGTCGAAGCACCCAGGCCGGCCGACCTGCGCCGCCGAGCGCTCCGCCTGGCCGCCAGCCCCCGACTCGCCCACCTGCTCGGGGTCAACGGATGGTTCTGCGCCCTCGCCGAAGAGGCCCGCACCCACCCCGGCACCGCGCTGGTCGCCTGGTGGTCCGAGCGGCGCTGCGCCGAGCACTACGGCGAGCTCGTCCGCCCCGACGCCTACGGCGCCTGGACCGAGAACGGGCGACAGGTCGAGTTCTTCGTCGAGTACGACACCGGCACCGAGCCCCTCGCCCGTCTCACCGCCAAGCTCGGTGACTACGCCGAGCTGGCCGTCGCCGGAGGCCCCGACCACCCCGTCCTGTACTGGCTGCCGAGCACCATCCGCGAGGCCCACCTCCACCAGCTCCTCGCCCAGCGACCCCCCACCGGCCCGGTGGCCACCGCCACCGCCGAAGCAGCGGCCGCCCTCGACGCCAACCCCGCCGGTCCGCTCTGGCTCACCCCCGGCAGCCAGCGCCGCCGCCCGCTCATCGACCTCGCCACGCTCGCCACCGGCCGGGACCTGATAGGCACCGCTTCGGGTCCACGTGTACGAGCAGCCAGTCGTCGCGTTCGGGGCACTCGGGTCATACGGGGCGCCCGGCCCGGCACAGGTGACCTGGTGGCCGTCGCCCATGTCCCACACGACCTTGGCCGGCGTCGCGGTGGCGGTGGCCGCCACCGTCCCTGCCGTCGCCGTCGCCGAAAGCCCTCGCCAGGCGTCCGGGGCGATCCACAACCAGGCCTCCACGTTCACCAACTGGGCGGCGCCGGTGGGCGGCGCCATCTCGATGCTCGGCAAGGGGAGCGCCAGCTTCGACACCGCCTGCTGTGCGACCACGGCAGGGTTGACTTGGGGAACCGGGGCTTTGGCCTGGGCCACCCAGAACGGCGGCATCGGGTTGAGCACTCCCGGCCCTGCACAGATCGGGAACACCCACTGGCCAGGCGTGGGACCTCCCGACCCCAGGAGCTGGTTCGCCTGCGCGCCGGCCGCCTGGTAACGACAGCCATAGGGCTGGTTCGGGTTCGCCCTGCCGGGCGGAGCACCCCCGGCCTGCTTCGCCCACGGCGAGCCGGTGGGCGGGGTCCACCGGGTCACGCCGGCCTGCACCGTGAGCTGACCACCGGACGCGGAGGCACCAGCCCAGACATACTGACCGCCAGGGTCGCCCGCCCACGCCCGGCCAGGGGCGACCAGCACCGACGTGGCGGCTGCGATGAGCACGATCGCCATTACGAGCCGGGCGCGCATGTCCCGTCCGTCACCGTCTGCTTGGACACCTTCCACGTCGAACCGGACAGCACGAGCGCCGACCGCACCCCGTCGTTCTCCGGCGGTGTCACCGGCGGCACCGGCTTCCCGGTATTCGCGTACACCAACGCCGCGGTGCTGAAGGCGCAGTCGACCACCGTCGCCGTCGTGGCCGTCACCGCAATGAGCTTCGGATGCAGCGCGAAGCTGCCACGACCGACGATCCCCGCGTTCTTGTCGGCCAACAGGTTCGCCCGGACGCCCTGCAGCTGGGGGTCGACCATCGTCGCCGGCAGCTCCGGGTCATAGGCGTTCGCCGTGGCCAGCGCATGCTCGAACGCCGCCCAACCGGCGCGGTAGGCAGCGAGCACGGCTGCCGTCGCCGGATCAGCGGTGGTCGTCGTTGGGGCGGCGCTACTTGTCCTGGTTACTGGCCGGGTGGTCGTCGTCGGCTGAGCCACCGGGCTACCTCCGCCCCCGCAGGCCGCCAAGGGGAGGACGAAGAGAACGCATCCCAGCGCGAGCCGCCATTGCGGGAGACAACGCGTACACCGCGACAACGAGCGTGGCGGGAATGATCGACGCGGGCGCGGCGCTGCGCCGTGTATCGCGTGGACAGGTGACCCTGCCCGCCAAATTGGCATGGGCGTGGACCTCCCCTCAGCCGAGGCCGTCGATCCCCAGCCGGGCGATGTGGTGGAGACTGGCGCCTCATGCCAGCGGGTTCCAATGACGAAGTCGTTGTCAGCGACGATGAGGAGTTTCCGGTGGAATCCGGCAGACGGGCTGGTCGGGATACACGAGGTGGCGCTGGGCGGGGTGGACGATGAGCTTCCACACGGATCTCGGCGAGACGAACCCAGCGTTCTTCCGCTTCTGCCGGCTGTCATCCATTAGGCGCGTTCTGAGCGGAGTAGCTGCTGGCGTGTCTCGTAGTACTCGCGCATCACGCGGTTCGCCGATCTGGTGCTCTCTGCGGCTTCAAGGAAGCTCTCCAGTCGAGGGGCGGGGAGGACCGCGAGGAGAAGGTTCTCGCTCACCCCGGTGAAGGTTCGCATCCCTATACAGCCGGCGGAGAGCGTGGGTTCCGAAGTCTCGAGAGCGATGGGCAGTGCCGCGCATCCCGGGCGGCCAAGGAGCGCAGAGGGTGGGCTATTGCCCCATCGTGTTCGGCCCGCTGTTTCTTGGAACAACATTGCCTGACTGGGCTGTAGCCACAGGAGTACTAGGTCAGCCGTGAGCGGGAAGCGGTCCAAGGGACCATAGACGATCCCAGTCGCGTGCCCCTTCACGGTGGGGATGTTGGCGGGCTCGTCCTCGGCAATGTATTCGCAGCCGCACATCTTCTCGACGACCGACTGGAGATCGCCTTGTTGGGACTCGTCGGCCGGGAATCCCATGACGTGTGCGCCCAGTGGGCAGTTGGCATGCTGGGCAGCCGAAGCGTAGAAAGATCCTTGTTCGGCTTCAGGCCAGAAGGCGCACGCCGAGGGGACGGTCCCAGAGAATGTGGGAACGTCTGGTGGTGGGTTGTCCACGAATGCCAGGGCAATGGGCGTCGTGGTGAGCCCGAGAGCCTCGGCGAGCTGTCGCGCCGTTTCCTCGTAGCTGTTGTGCTGCTGGGCACTGTCGTACATGTTCGGGTCTCCTTCCATTGGGTCGTGTTGTCAGGCTGCCGCGGGGGCTGCCGGTTCGTGTTCTTCTCTTGGGCGACGCGTTCTGCCCGCGGTCGGGACTCGTGGGTTGTACCGGAGGACGAGCGCGGAGTTGACGACGACGGAGATGAAGCTGGCCGCTTGGAACAGCACCGCCACGCCTAGCGGGATGACGCCGGACAAGGCGAGCGAAAGCCCAACGATGTTGTACCCGGTGGCGAAGAAGATGTTGACCCTGATCGCCCACACGCCGCGTCGTGCGAGGCGGGCCGTGGCCAGCACGCTGGCGATATCGTCACCGTGGACGATGACGTCGGCGGCGGACGCGGCGACCTCGGCACCGGCGGCGACCATGGCGATGCCCACGTCGGCGGCGGCGAGGGCGCCGGCGTCGTTGATGCCGTCTCCCACCATGACCACCGTTGCCCCGCCCTCACGCCAGCGCCTGACCTCTGCTTGCTTCGCTTCGGGAGTGGCTTCTGCTCGGTAGTCGACGCCGAGCTGGCGTGCGACCCTTGCAGCGGGTGCCGAGCGGTCACCGGTCAGCATGACCAATTGGCGCACCCCTAGGCGACGGAGCCCGGCCACGACGGCAGGGGCGTCGGGGCGCGCCGCGGCCGAGAAGCCGAGTAGGCCGACCACCGTCCCGTCTACCACGACGAAGGCGAGGGTGTGCCCCTCCGCCTCGCGGCGGGCAGCTGCCTCGGACAGGTCCGGGGGGATCGCCAGGTTCGCGGCGTGGATGAAGCGCTGGTTGCCGACGGCGACCGTGCGCCCAGACCACCGGGCCGTGATGCCGTGCCCGCTCGCCACCTCGAAGCTGTCGGGGTCGGGGATGTGAATGCCCCTCGCCTGCGCAGCGCGTACGACGGAGTGGGCGAGGGGGTGGCTCGAAGGGCGCTCGGCGATGGCTGCCAGGCGGAGCACCTCAGCCTCCGAGGCGCCGTCGGTGACCTCCACGACGCTGAGGTCCGGGGTGGACGCGGTCAGCGTGCCGGTCTTGTCCAAGAGGACCACCGTGGCCCTGCTGCACGCCTCGATGCAGGACCCTCCCTTGATGACGATGCCCCGGCGGGCTGCGTTGCCGATGGTGGCGATGAGGGCGAGGGGGGTCGAGGCGGAGAACGCGCACGGGGTGATGACCAGCAGGATGGTCGCAGCGCGTTCGAGCGAACCGGAGAGGATCCCGGCGAGCGCGGCGGCGACGATGACCAAGGGCAGGAACCAGGTCAAGAAGCGGTCGACGGTGCGCTGCACCGGCAGGCGGTCTGTCTGCGCCTGGCGCATGAGGGCGACGATGCGGGCGACGGTGTTCTCCGCGACCGCCCGGGTGGTGCGCACCCGGATGGCACCTTGCAGGTTGAAGGTGCCGGCGAACACCTCCTCCCCGGGACCTCGGTCTACCGGGATGGCTTCTCCGGTGATGACGGCTTCGTCGACGGCGGTGTCGCCGTGCACGATCGTCCCGTCGACGGAGATCCGTTCTCCGGGGTGGACGATGACCACGTCACCGACCGCCACGTCCTCGATCGGGATGAGCCGCTGGGTGCCGCCGGAGCTGACCCGGGCTTGGCGGGGCATGAGGCGCATCAGCTCTTCGACGCCCGAGCGGGCGTGCTGGCCGGCCCAGGCCATGAGGGTCTCGCCCACCCACATGATGAACACGACCCACGACGCGTACCAGTACTTGCCGACGTAGACGACGGCAACGAGCGCCAGGGTGATGAACACCTCGGTGGTGAGCTTGCGTCGAGCGAAGAGCACGGTCTTGATGGCCAGCCAGTACATGGGGTAGCCAAGTGCGAGCCCTGTGAGCCCTACGGCCTCGACGACGGTTGGCCAGGGCTGACCATGCAAGAACACGTCGATGACCGCACCCGTGGCCATACAGGCCGCCGACGCGACCAGGAACCGGACGTTGCGGGCGAGCAGCCGCTTCTGGCTCAGGTCGGCCGCTCCGAACAGGCCGTCCCCGGCGGCTTCCTCGTCAGCTTCGCACGTGGTCGGGCAGGTACTCATTCGCATCCTCGCTTTTCTCGCTTGTGTTGGGGGTGGTTTTGGCTGTAAGGACTCGAAGGGAACGCAACGCAGTTCCGCTCAGAAGATGGCGTCGACCGGGCACTGCTGGGCGCAGGCGTAGCAGCTCATGCAGGCTTCGACGTCGCTGAGAACGGCCTTGCGGTGCTCGTCGAGGGACAAGGCGCCCTTGGGGCAGACCTTCACGCAGATGTCGCAGCCGGTGCAGGTCTGCTCATCGATCCGGGGCAGGAAGCCGGGTGGCGCCAGGGTCGCCGGGTACAAGAAGCACAAGAGCTGCTGCTTGCACGCGTCGGTGGGCGACCAGCTCGGGAAGTCGAGCCCGATGAGTACGCCCATCGCCGCGAGCAGGCCTGCTCGCCATGCGACCGCCCGGTGGTTGATCGTTCCCCGCGGACCGATGGTCATGGCCGCTGCGGCGAGGACGGCGCCGAATGGCAACGCCTGGGGGAAGCCGGGCTCAAGGGGAAGGAGCGGATAGGCGACGCCGAAGACGGTCGAGGACAGGTAGGCGAGCGCCGCCACCGCGGCCCCCTGTCGTCTCCCGGCCACGAGAGCGGTCGGAAGCCCGAACATGCCTGCCGGCCACAGACCGGCACCCACCGCCATCTCCACCCGTCGGCGCAGCGGGAACGTCGCCCGGTCCGGTACCAGGCGGGGGAACTTGTCGTCCAGCCAACCGGGTAGGTCGGTGATCTCGATCGGCCCGAACACGACCCGCCACCCCGTTCGCTGGCGGACTTCGCGCCGGTTCACTCCCGGGGTCGCCAGGCGCGGTAGGACGAGGCGGCGGTGGTCGACCAGCCGTTCGATGCCGCTGAGCTTGATCGCCGCCTCGACCTCATCGGCGCCGAAATGGCCACCCGCTGCCGCGCACCACACGTTCATGCCCTGGGTGGGGGCCACGAGCAAGTAGCAGTCGTAGGCGGCCAGCACCCCGCTGACGAGGCGCACCGTGTAGTCGAAGTTGCAAGTCACATACACCGGCGCGTCGCGCCCGGGGTTGCCGAAGCGGTGCAGCCCCGGCTCGGTCGGGAACGGGAAGGACCGGAAGGCCAGCTCGGCCAGGTCCTTGCAGCATCGACTACGCGCTGGCGGGCGAGGGCCATGCCGGTTTCGTCCCTTCGAGAAGTTGCACCGTGCCGCCGCCCAGGCCAGCCACATGGGCGAGTACCAGACCCCGACCGGCGAGCTTGGCGGCCAGGTCGACGGTCCGATGGGTGGTCGTCTGGGTGAGCAAGTAGGTGATGGCCGCCAACGGAGCCCGCCCAGCGTGATAGGCGAGCCTCCGGGCTCGGTCCTGTGGTGCCGCCTCGTCGGCCACCACCACGGTGCCGCCGGGTCGGGCCAGACGGCAGAACTGGTCGAGAGCGTAGGCCTCCTCCGCAGCGGACAGCTCGCTCAGCACCAGGCAGCACACGACGCAGTCGAAGCGGTCGTTGGCGAAGGCGCGGTCCAGGGCAATAAGGTTCAACTGGCGTAGCTCAAGTCGCCCGTCCCTGACGGCGCCGTCAAGCTTGCGGGCGGCGATGGCGAGCATCGATGGCGAGCGGTCGATCGCTACCACGTGCCGGCAGCGATCGACGAGGTACTGGGTAACGCCACCGGTGCCACAGCCGACCTCGACCACCTCGCTTCCCTTCGGCACCCGCTCTGCGACCGCCCGGTACAGCCGGTCGACCGATCCGAGGCTGAGCAGTGCCATCCCAGCGTCGTAGCGGGAGGCGCTGGTCTCAAGGAGCTTCATGAACACGAACGACGACACGGCTCCCCGAACTCCTCGACCTGTGGCTCGCCCAGCAGCGCTGGCGTTCCCGGCGGGACGGTCCACTCGGCGTGGCCGGCCCGGCCTGCTACGCCGCGCTCCTCCATCGCCCGTGCCACTACGGCCGCCACGGCAGGGACCCACGGTGCCCCGGCAAAGCCCAACCCGACCAGCCCCAGTTGGCCCGCCAGGGGCCAGGGAGACCCCCGCCCGGCCAGCACACCGCGTCCTTGGCGCAAGATCAGAGGCAGCGCCCAGAGGGCCGACCCCCACGCCAGGCGGCGGCCGACAGTGGAGTTCCGCCAACGGGGCGGCAGCGAGAACACAAGCGACGCAGCGCACAGGGCGCTGCTGGTGCCGAGCGCGGCTCGGCGGGTCAGCCGCTGTCGGCGGTCGCCAAGGCGGCGTCGGTCGTCAAAGCTCAGGTCCGACGAGCTGGCACAGCACCCCTCCTGTCTCCGCGAGCCAGGGGCAACGGCGATCGGTACGCTCATGACCTCTTGTTCTAGTGCTATGCTTGTCCTATGTCAAGTGGTCAAGATGGTCCCAGAGGTCAGCAAGGCGGGGCAGGGTACGCACGCCGCTGCACGGGCCGCCCCCGGGTCCCCGCCGGGGGTCCGGTGACCTCCGGTGCTCCGCGCGCGAGCATCGTGTCGATGCGAACGACGACGCGGCGACGAGTCGACCAGCCGGGGTGGTCTCGCCTCGTGCTAACGGGCCGCCTGCCATGGTGACGGTTGCGATTAGCCGCTCGCTGAACGTGCCCCTGGCGACCCAGATCCGCGACCAGGTGGTCGCCGCCATCTCCGTCGGCGACCTCAAGGCAGGCGATCGGCTCCCGACCATCCGCCAGCTCGCCAGCTTCGTCGGCATCAATCGCAATACCGTCGCCCAGGCCTACCGGGAGCTGGAACGGGAGGGCTACGTGATGACCCGCTCCGGTGCCGGAACCACGGTGACCGCTAGTCCCGCCACCGAGTCGTCCATCCGCGGCGGGCACCTGCGCGAGCTCGTGCGCAACGCGCTGGCCCAGGCGGAGTCGGCAGGGTTCAGCCCGCAGGCGTTCGTCGAAACCGCCTACTACGAGGCCACCACCTGGCAGCCCTCGACCAGGGTAACGGCCCTCGTCGTCGACGAGTACCGCGGGGAACTGGACTTCCTCTGCAACGAGATCCGTAGCGCCGTCCCCGCCGCTGTAGAGGGCCTGGTCCTCGCGGAGGTGGAGCAACGACTGGCGGAAGGCCGGGCCGCCGAGCTGGCGCGCTTCGACCTCGTCATCGCGCCGTTCTACTGCACCGACCGGGCGACCTCGCTTCTCGCCGAGGTGGACGTACCGGTCCTGACCGTCGGGGTTGGCCCGTCGATCGCCACGATGCTGCGCATCGCCCAGGCCGCCGAAGGCAAAGCAGTCGCGATCGTGTGCACGGAGGACTCTGGCCCAGAGCAGATGCGACAAGCCTTGGCCGGAGCCGACATACCCTTCGCACGCATACAACCGGTCGCCGTTCACGACGAGCACTTCGGCGACCTCATCCGTTCATGCGATCTCGTCGTGGCCAGCCAGGGATCCCTCGACGCTGTCGGCGACATCGTGGACACCGATCAGGTGATCGCGTACTCGTCTCTTGTCAGTGAGTCCTCGCTTGCGACGGTCCGCAGCTACGTCGAACATGTTGGGCGCAAGAAAGCAACGGAGAACGGACCAGCACCGGAAGGGAGATGAGGCTGTGGCCCAACGCGAGTGCTGCACGGTGCGACCGGCTGGTGCGCCCAGACCGCCCATAGCACCAAATCCCCGACACCCAAGCCAAGGAGAAGCCATCGTGCACAGGCTCGTGATCCCCGCCGTGGCGCTCGTGGTCGGCCTCGCCGCTGGCGGCGCGGCAGTCGGCGTGGCCACGTCCTCGCACTCCCAGGCCACGCAGCGCAGCTCGTAGTCCCGAACTGCGTCGGGTTCGGGGGGCGTGTGTTGGCCGCTGGGCGGGTGTGTCAGGTCAGGCGGCGGGGGTAAAGGTGACGTGGTGGCCGAGAGCCTTGAGCAGCGCGGTCACGATATCGATATGCCTGGCCAGGTCGCGATCTGATCCAGCAGGAGGCGGGCCAGGCGGGCGTGATGTTCGGTGAAGCGCCCGTCTGCCGCCTCGGCCAGGGCCTTGAGGTTGGCTCGGGCCCGGCCTTTGGCCAGACCGGCGAGCACGTGAGAGTCTCGTTCGCCGGCGATGAGCGCTTCGATCATGGCCCGTCCCGACACCCCGTGAATGTCGGAGAGCACCGACGAGATCTTCACCAAGGCGCCTTCGAGCAGCTTCTCGACGCGTTGCTTGACCCGGGTGCGGTCCTCGACGAGATCGAAGCGGGCCCGGGCCAAGTCGCGCACGTGGCGCATCGCCTCGGTCGGGACGAAGCTCGCTGAGACCATGGAGCGCTCGCCCAGCTTGGCCAGCCACACCGAGTCGATCTTGTCGCTCTTCGGGCGTCCTGGCACGTTCTTGACCTGCTTGGCGTTCACCAGCCAGACCTTGAGACCGGCGGCCTCCAAGATGTATCCTCAATCCACCGACCGGGGTCGGGCCTTGGTTTCAGGCTTTGGTTGGTGCTCGGATGGGTCAGGGGTGCCGGTCGGGGGGCTGTGGGCGTAGCGGGCCGCTGAGCGGCCGTGAGGATCCAGGCGTCGGTTGTGTGTTGTGGTCTTCGAGGCGGCGGCAGCGTGGGCGGCGGCGCTTGTTGCCGACCGGTTCAGGTCAGGCAGACCTCGAGGCCGCGGAGACGCTCGAGGGCGTCAAGGAACTTCTGACGCCATGGCCAGTTGTCGGCGAGGTGCAAGGTGTTGCGCCGGGCTGAGCGGGTGAGGTGTCCGGGGATGGCGAAGAACCGCCGTCGTAGGGTGGGGGTGGTGATCACCGAGGTGGAGATGGCGCCGAGGCGTGCGGTCCAGCGGGCCAGGTTGTGTGCGATGGCCCCGATGGCGAGCCAGGCGGCGTTCGCCCCGAACAGTCCCGACGGCATGTGGGCCCAGCCGGACCCTTCTTTGAGGTCGCGGATGACGAGCTCGATCTGGGCGTGGGCGCGATGGTCGGCTTCGACGGGAACGGTCGGCCCGGTCTGATCGGTAGGGATCGGGCCGGGGCGCGGTGCTGTCTTCTCAGACCGTCCGTTTCCCCGACCCGCACCTCCGAACCGGACGTGCGTGTTCCCACGCATCCGG
>JAABUH010000493.1_pt1 | contig 57987 bp, 74 predicted proteins | sample 5559121 | NCBI WGS metagenome assembly JAABUH01 (sample SAMN10711871, study PRJNA513364) | rock metagenome | isolation source: Antarctica rocks | place: Antarctica: Victoria Land, Battleship Promontory nord | collected 2015-12-28 | reverse complement strand
TAACCCGAAGAGAATGAGAAAGGATGAAGGGTACGCACTGATCGACTTATGAGTCCACGCAACTCGGATCGGAGAAAGGAAGCGGGGTGTCTGGGTTGAAGAAAGGAGTCGAATAGGGTGTGCTGCGAAGAAAGGAATTGTTTAAGCGGAGAAGGAGAAGCGGGGGGTGAAGGTAGGGGGTTAGGGGAGGGGTAAGGGAGAAGCGGGGTAGCTCACGCCTTGGCTGACGGTATGGTACGATGAGTCAAGGTATAGACTGGTCAAAGTGTCGTAGCGTGAAGAGAAGTGGAAGGTATCGGCGGATCGTCCAGCTCGTCAAGAAAACCACAGTCAAGTAAAGATGATCATGAAGAATGACAGAAACGTCGAGACTTCGAGATTCGCTCCTCAAAACCTTCGGTGGCAAGGAAGAAAGGAACGATCCACGCCGTCCCGACCCCCTCCCGATTTCGCCTTTTGTCCGTCCTAAGCGGGGTCTAGCGAAATACGTCGGATCAAGGTGAGGAAGGATCGCGGAGATCAGTGCGCTTTGTTCCCCTGATCGTCAACCCAATCAAATGATGAACAACTCACTGAATCAGCTCGGTTTGACGACTCCGGTCTTCTCGGGATGAGTGTCAAAGGAGGGTCAGGACAAAAGGGGAGTGGAACGAAGGGTAAGAGATGAGGAGAGGACAAAAAGAGATGGCGGATCAGTGTCAAAGGACCCCCTCTCACCGTTGTTCTTTGAGCATGATACGAGGTCACATCGTCGACCAGCCTTTGAATTTCTCAGTTTTCGAATAGCTCAAAAACATTGTTAGCGCCTTTTTGTCCGACCGGAGCGGGGTTGAGCGGGTTTGAGGGTGCGTGGTGGAGGGATGTGTGTGTGTGGTTCCGCGCGTGAGAGGATTCGATCGGACCTCGGACGCGCGGCGGGATTGAAAGGCTCGTGCGGCGAGTCAGGTGAGCAAATTGCAATCTCGTCATACTTGACAGGCAAGATGATGACGAAGAGAGCGCATGACCGTATAGCCGCATCTACTGCTGAATGGCTTTTCAGCGTCAAACGAGCTGTGCTCACGCTCGTACTGCAAATCACGCTTCGACCTCCGATACCTTCCCCTTTCCACTTCTGCAACGGAGACAAGAAAATTATGCATACAGTCTACCACTCGCCCGAACTCACGCCTCGACCTTCTTCAAATTCTGATGTAGCTTCGGCTCACATTTTACCACCCTCGTCACGATCTTCTTGATCACCTCTTCTCGATTCTTCGCGACCGCCGCGTCCAGATCGGAAAGTTGTTTTTTGGTGGAGGAGTCGATCGTTGATTGCGATGAGGACGTTTGGGATGTATGCTGGAGAGGTGAAAAGGGCAGGTATAAAGATGCAAAGGAGGTTGGGACAGAAGATAGGGTTGATATGATCGTATGCTCGACAATGGATATAATGGGGAGGGACGGGGAATCGCGATTACAGCGAGGTTCGGGAGGGGTCATCGAGCGGTCAAGTGAGTCGAAGCGGTCATGAGAGGGAAGGTAAATGAAAGGCCGGTTACGGAAGTGGGAAGTGTGCGGAATGGAACATTGGCATTGTGGGAGGGGATGCGGAGCGCAAAGAAGCGAGGTCAGCGCTCGCCCCCTAAGGATATGCGAAGCCATAACAAAAGAAGAAAGACAATTTCCGACAGCTTTGAGAACCCGAACAGATTTCCCGCTCCGTCTGCCAAACATAGAGGTCACTCACGTCCTTCTGGAACTTCTTAAACTCCTCATCCTTCCTCGCCTCATAAGCTTCAATCTCCTTCGCAGCCTCCGACCTCGCGTCTTTCAGTTTCTGTACTCGGTCTGCTTTACGTCAACACCTAACCCCAACACATAACCCCTTCCGGCGGAGAGGAGAGGGATGACTGACATTGTCTTGCTTTTTGGACTACTTTGGCTGCTTCTTTCTCCGCTTCGAGCAGGGTCTGGATGCCTTGAGAGTTGGCAGCCTACATCTTTCCGTTAGTGTCCAAGCTTGTCGTCGGTGAGGGCTGCTTACCATGCTGGGGAGAAGCTGTTGATGGGAGATTAATAGCGGTGAAAGCTGATGAAAGGAGCCGCCGGTCCACATAGCTTAGCTCCTTCATTTGCCACGTGGTCTCGAACGTCAGTCACTCTTGAACCTCCTTCCTCATCCATCTCTCCTGTATTATAGCTCAGTCCCCCATCCTCCTCGCCATGTCCCTCTACGCCGACGAAGATGTCGGCACTCTAGCCGAGCCCGACTTTACCTCCCTCCCTTCAATTCCGACCGACCCCTTACAGGCCCTAGCGGCAGCCCTCACCTGCCCAGCCGAATCCACCTCCCAAGCAGAAGCACTCATCTCCGCTGGCCAGCGATTCGAAGAACACCCCGACAAGCTTCCTGAACTATGCTTACAGCTACTTCCGATGGTCGTAGATGGTGGAGAGAGTTTATTGCGGAGTTGGACTTTGGATATGGTCGCTCTTGCTGTTGGAAGGAGTGGGTTGAAAGTGGACATCAAGCTTAATGGTAGGCTTGAGAGTGTGTGGAACACGGGCTGACGGATTAGTGGCTCAAAGCTCATTGGATGCGCTGAATCGATTACTGATGGGGACTACTTCGGTGGGAACTATCAAAGCTGTCATTCCGCTATTTAGTACAATCTACCCGATAATCTTCAAGCTATTGTACGTGTCTTTCGATATGACAGCGCTGACAAGAAGAGCTACATCTCGTCCACCGTCCGGTATCTACGAAGTGTTCGAAAATTCGAAAGCTAGGATACTATCGTTAGCCCTCGACCGAACAGCTCAACCACAAAGTGTCGGGATCAAAGCAGCAGCATGGAAGTTTGTGCAGAAGGTCCTGCTTGCTGGTACTCGAGCAGCCGCCGCCGATCCAAGAGTGAGCCTACTTACATTGGGACACTTGCTAATGTCAGCTGCAAAATCGTGGCGGGAGCGACCCGAATGTCAGCATGATCACACGGGATGGTGCCCTCAACGCGGTCGAGCTGGAAGAAGAAGGAAACCTTCTCCGAACACAGCTCGTCACCCAGATGTACTCCTCTAGGTAAGGCGAACATGCATTGATTAGTGCTGATGGCAGTGACTCGGCCATCCTCCATCCTATCTTTCACACTCTCCCGATTCTTTGCAAGTCTCGCCCAGCTCTAGCCCCTTTGCTCGTTTCCTCGATCACATCTTGGACGCCCGCTGCGCTGCAAGTGGCAGATCGACCGCTCATGCAGATCCGAAGTGTGGAGAAGGCTTTACGGATAGTCATGGGGCATCTTGTCAAGTGAGTTCGATAACCTCACATTCGCTAATCCCAGACATCCTCCGCTCTCCGCGTTCGCAGCGCAACTGAACGATGCGCTGGTGAGGCAGAAACAGCGGATGGAATCGGCTTTCTTCGAGGAGCAGGAAGGGAGAAAGGTACGACGAGAAACTAGGGCTGACGCGAAGCACTCGATGGAGGCTGAGAGTAGCGCGGACGGGGCGAAGAGGGCGAAATCGGCGGTACCGCCTGGTCCGGGCTTAGGTGGGGGAGTGGATGTCGATGTGACGAGCATACCGGTGGAAGCGGTTATCGAGCTGGTCATGGCGACTTTGGGAACGGTGTCTATGGAGCATCTTCGCTGGGCCTTCGACGTGAGCTTTCTCATGCTGGCTGAGCTGATCTTAGAATGCTCGACGTGCGTTGCTTGAGAACTCGCCCGATGCGGTGTCGCTGCTTGCGACTTCGCTGGGAGTGGTCATAGACGAGGCGAAGCAAGAAATGGTTGAAGAGGTACTCAACCCGCTGGACATGGAGATGGACGATGAGGATCTCTTGGTAAGTTGTCTGCTCAAGTATGAAGCTGACTCCTAGCTGGTCGGACCACCGGAGGAGACCGTTGAAGAACCTATCACAATCGCTGACTTCCACCTCCCCTCTCCCTCAATATTGGATCCAGCAGAACGCGACGGTCTTGTCGATAGTGCAGTCCAGCGGATTTGGATGTCTGGGGCCGAATTGGCGAGTTTACCAGATCCTCAATTGTCAGACGGGATCAAGCTTGCTGTCCAGCCGAAAGAGATGTGGATGCTGTTGCTGGCGAGGTTGGCGACAAGGGGAACAGAGGTCAAGCGGAAGCTGATGACGGATTTCGTGATTACGGATTTCGCGCAACGGTGAGTCAGCGCGACTGGACCGAGCTGATGTGCAGGACGAAATTCGCATCGATATGGCTTAACGAAGAGTGGTATCATGAAAAAGTGGGATCTGGCGGCCAATACTCGGCGAATCTCGACGCTGTCCTAAACACCTATCTCCCCAGGGTTGACGCGAAGGACAAATCGCTGTCCTCTTTCCTCACCACCCTTCCCGAAATACCTTCATCCGTCATCATCCTCCTCGAAGTGCTCTGCGAAGACACCGAGCGGAGCATTGTCGGATTCCTCGCGCTTCGAGATCTCGTGGAGGTTCGTCCACCCGTCCGACAACAGGCTTTACGGGTTCTACTCCAGCTATGTACACATACCGAGCGGAAGACAAGGGTCATGGCGATCAGTACCGTCCGACGATGGGTCCCGGATTCGCTCATGGCGACGGCTGTTGTCAACTATGGCTTGGGCGTACTAAGGCGGCTAGTCAAGAGCGATAGCAAGGTGGAGGACGCCGATACCGACATGGAGGAAGGGGAACAAGCGGACGAGGTGATCGAGTCAAAGTTTCTGAGCGAAGTCACTGCGGATACGGTGCAACAGCATGTTGAGCTCGTCTTTGCCCTTTCGAGGAGACAGCAGGAGCTACTCGACGACATCTTCCACATGTACCCGAAGATGGAGCCAGAAGTTCAAGATGCGGTGGAATCGCTTCTGACCCCGCTTATCCAATCACTCGGCGCAACTCCAAAGTTGCTCGATGTGTTGCGCTCGTTCCCGCCTGGTGCCGATAGACTGGCTCTACGTGTGATGACCATCCTTAGCGCGGAAGGAGCGAGTCCGGTGCTGGTTTCACTTGTCAAGGGAATGATGGTGGGAAGGGAGCTGGATCCGAGGTTTATCATCCCGATCATCGGTGAACTAGATAAGGTGAATGCGCAAGTATCGATTGAGCTAAAAAGGTAGACCGAGATCGAACGGCAGATCCCGCGTATTGTCTCGCTACTCGGGACATCCGATTCACGAGACCTTGTCCGGACTGCATTCGCATCGGTACTCCAAAGGATGACTCCCGCGGACCTACTCGTCTCGCTCCACGTTGAAGAGACCGGTCTCAAAGCTACCATCGAAGGTGAGTATTGAGCCACTGAATCGAGGACGATGTGTTCGCTCGTTAATGCTCGCTCTCTCGAAGCCATCGGTATTTGCTTCTCCATGACCACCGTCTTCCGCTCCGACGTCCTCGCCAATGCCCTGTCCCGCGTCGCCGATCTCCCCACCTTACCAGTCGTCTTCCTCCGTACCGTCATCCAAGCAGTGACGACTTACAAATCCCTCATTCCCTTCATAGCCAACAATGTCCTTCCCAAACTCGTATCGAAGAAGATTTGGGAGACACCTCAGCTATGGGATGGGTTCGTGAGGTTGGCGAAGATGATTGCTCCGGCTAGCTACGGGAGTTTGCTGCAGTTGCCAAAGGAGTGGTTGAGGGATGTGGTGGAGAGGCAACCGGCGGTTAAACAGGGTTTGAAAGGGTTTTTGGCGGGGAAACCGCAGGCGAGGGGGGCGTTGATCGAGGTAGGTCGAAAATCCTTTTGGGAGGGGATGACGCTAAACATTTTGCAGATCTTTGGGGAAGAGATGTAGGAAGGATGTTGATTGGAGGTTTCGGCTCTTCCTTTTATGTATTGGGTTGGGGTTTTCGCACATCGGGATCGTCCTGCATTTTCAGTTTGCATTCACACATGTACACCAAGCCTTTTCATCATCCCGCATGCAGAAGGGACTCTCATGTCTGGCAGGAGCAGCTGTATCCCATCTGAAGCGGTAAAATCTCGATCGAGTTTCTTCTCCCTGTAGATCAAGTCGCTTCTGACTCTGTGATTGCTTATCTGCAAGTGGTAAAACGACATGTGGGATAAGCAGTCGACCTCTGCTCGTTAGTACTTCGCTTCGGGCAAGAAAATGCTGTTCCACCTGATCCTACTGCGCTGAAACACCTTCGGTCCCTACAAGCGATCATAAGACTGTCGTCGAAGGACCACGACTTCGAGAGGACACGACACCGCTTGCTTTGAAATCAGATCTCTGCTTGACTTGAGCGAGCGAGTAAGCCTGCGTCAAAGACGATCGGGCGATTGTGAGAGGTGAAGCGAGTGTCAGATAGATTGATCAACGAAGATGACGAAATGAGCTTTGCATCGATGGAATGTCGTTGTCGGAAGCCTCAGTATGATCAGGGCTCAAATGCCTGCACTTCGTTCGAAGAGAACCTCACGTGATGACCTGCTGTGTACAGTAACAGATAGCATCAAAATCATACACCTATACACCCCTCTCCCTCCACCTCTCCCAACCGACTCTGAACCTCTCCCTCCCTTCAACCCAACCCCTAGACCCCAACTCCATCCACCCACTCAACCTCCTCCACCTCCCCTCCCTGACCCACCGACTCCACCAACCTTCCTTCCGCTTTTCCCTAGCTCGTCTCCTCTCATCAGGATTGACTTCCAAGATCTGCGTCTCGACAAACATCAATACCCTCCTCGTCAAGCTTTGTACCCCTTCGTAGACACGGACGAGGGTATTGACCGCCCCGATGAGGACGAAGATGACGATCATAATCTGACCTAGACCGGTACCTCCATTCGTTCCTTCCCCGTTTCTCCTCGCTGTTCGGCGGAACAAACCAGCTCCTCGAAACCCATTGAAGATCTGTAGTGGGGCGAGGAGGGAGAGTGAAAGCAGTAAGGAGAGGAAGGAGAGCGATCCAAGTACAGCCAGACCGAGTAGGAACCGTATGATCAGCCCAAAGACGACAGCAGCGATCGGATTGGGTAGCGAGTCGATGATATTCCGATCAGACGATGCGAACTTCTGAGCCACCCCGGCGAAAGTCTGGATAGCACCGAGGACGACATCGGATACCAGTGCTCCTCCTCCACCGACGATGATGACCGGTCCATCGTCGTAGTCGTCATACAACCCGGAACCTACTTGGTGTGGGAAGAGAACAGCTCGAGAGACGGAGGGGGAGGAGAGGAGGAGGTAGTGAATTATGTGGCCGGAGGTGAGGGTCAGGGTGAGGAAGGAGAGGGTTGTTACGAGAAGGATGATTGGGCGGGAGGTTGCGAGACCTGAGATGAGGGTTCCTATCGAGCGTGTAGTTTAGCGCGGCAATAGGGAGGCAAGCGGACTCTCCCTCGCGATGATCGAGAAGGACGATGTACACTTACGTCGAAGTCGGTATTGGTGATGACATTGAGGACATTCTGTAGCGGGTCAGCGGCGGGTCAGCGGGGCATTCTCAGTGGTGGATCGAGCACGAACCCATGAAAGCTTTCTGCGACACATGTCAATAACGTTTAATGTCCGGGCGAGGATTACTCACCGCATTTATTCCAGTCCCTCGCCATGCATTGATACACTTGACTAGCCCTTGTTAAGCATGACCCGAGACCAAACCTGAGTCCAGCTTACCATGCACATACTATCGCCGAAACGGTCGGTCAGCTTCGCGTCCCCAACGCCAACGTAAGGGAGAACCAGAGACCCACCCGCATACTTCCGGAGCAGAGACAAGGCGATATCAACCTCCCCAACGTCTGTTCATCATCCAAACCTCCAAAACAGATCCGACATTGTCTTTCATCGAATTCGTTCGGATCAAGCTCGCGAAGTGGTGTCGCAGATTCCTCCTTAACAAGAGGGTCTTCCTCCTTCACCTGATCCCTTCCATAACCTTCAAGGCCATCGACTCTGTTCGTCTGCTGCAGAATATCGCTCGGCTCTTGCTTTCCGAAAGATCTGAACGATGATGGACCGGTTTCGGGAACCTCGATCACCGGGGTCGAAGGTAATGATGCGTCGACGGTGACCTCATCGAGATGATCATCTTCTCGGTAGGTATGAGGGTGCCGGCGATAGACTGATCCAGGTGTAGTGAATAGAGGTGGAGGAAGGGACATGGCCCTTCGAGCCGTTTACGAGGTGCAGGTAGAACGGTAGGATTCGCCCCGACGTTGAACCCGAGCTTCAGGTCCAACTCGCTTACGTAAGGTATGTCACAAGTCGGCTCCTGCGTCATCAGGAGGAGCCTTTCATCATTTCTCCTTCACTCCCTGAATTCTCTTGCAACTCTTCGATCAATCAGATTCATCAATCAGAACTTGTGGAACTCACAATGCCACCTCCAGTCCCATACTCCCGACCCACCCCACCAAACCCCTTCTACCCAGCCGGAACAACCTCCCCACCACCCTCCTACAACTCGTCAACTCGTCCTCAACCCGCTCAACCCGCTCAGTCCGCTCAATCCGGCGCAGTATCGTACGGTTCCCTATCCGACTTGACCAAGAACCGACCCGGTCGACGCCCAGAACAGGCATTTGAATACACACCTCAACCTGAACGTCAGGGATATCGACCGGCTACGACTTATGAGCGGGAAGCTCCGACTGGGACGGCTAGAAGAGTGCCCCCTGCACCTGGGAATTATGGGATTGATGCAACTCCACCTCCACCGAGGCGGAATATCCCAGGTCTTTTAATCTGTTCTGAAATGACACGGAGGAGAGCTGATGCCTGTATTTAGGCGGGGCGACGACAAGTACGACCACAGCACCGGCAGCAAGTGGGACCAACTCATACCTCTCCACAGCACAATCATACATCCCAGCTGGAGTTAGCTCGACCGCTTCGTCCGCTGCAGAAAGGGTGAAAGGTGGTTTCGACAGTGTCGTTAATCAGCAGACGAAAGATCAGGTGGGTCAGCTTTTCTTTTGCCTTAGCAACTTGCTACCGGGTAAAGGTAGCTGCTTCGGCAGCTGCTAGGCTGCCCGTCATCGCGAGTGGCTGAGTCTGTAAACTCGTACTGATAAAAGCTGGTCTGGTAGGTTGTATCGGGCGCTGGGAAGGTCGCCGCTGGAGCTGCGAAACTGACTGGGAAGGCGGCATGGCAGTTGGGGAAGTTCGCTTCGGGGACGAGGTGAGGTGAGGTGTGTCAAAGGGGGGATTTCTGGGTGGGAGCGTATGTACGATTGTGCAGGTGGACTGTCTTTGGGAAGAGGAAGTTGGCGATTGGGATTGGTGGACTGGACTTCACAGGACTAGCGTGTACCTCCATGGTCACCTTTTAGAGTGTATCATTGATTTTGCGATATGAATATGAACGTCAATGCTAAATCTAATGCTCAAGATCGTCAGACTTTCATCTGACTACTGCGGAAGCTACGAAGGCTCGATCACAGCATATCTGATTAGCGTGTCCGATCATGCAACCGACTCCATCGACATCCAGAGCTGCACAAAAGCTACAAATACGACCACCAAACTTCCCGTTAATTATCAGCAATAGACAACTGATCCGACAAATGCGAAGTGGAGATAGAATCCATCCCATCCCGGCCCCAACGCAATGCAACGACCGAGCTACGCGACACGCGCTTCCCTCTCTTTACTCTTCTCCTCGGCAGCACTGACCAGAGCCGCGATCCCAACCAACGGATGGCCCCCATGTCCGTTCGTCGATCCGTCAACTACCCCGCTGCCCATCCCATTGATTAGACTCCCGTTCGTCTTGATACTCTCCTGGCGGTATTGGTCTCTCTCCTTCTTCTCCCTTTCCCTTTCCCTCTCCTTTTCCTTTTCTTTCTCCTTTTCCTTGAACCTCGGTATCTCACCCCTCCAATCCATACCCACCGGTCTATCCCTCTTAAACACCTCTTCCCTCCTGAACTCCCCCTTCAACCCATTCCCATTCCCATTCATACCCGTCCCCGTCCCCATCCTCAACCCTTGAACCACCTTCTCCTTATCATCCTCGACCTTCTCTCGTCTATCAAAGAAAGTCGACTTCGGTCTATATCTGAACCCCTCCAAAGGCGGAAGGTTCATACCTCTCATACCTCCTCCTTCGCTTAGAGCAGACATCGAAGGTAATTGTCGATGCCTACTCAACCCGGAGTTGGAGTTCGAGGTGAGGTCCGGTGGTGGGGAAGGGGAAAGAAGTTTGGGAAATGGGATTGAGATTGAGGTTGATACTGCTCGAGCTCGGGGTGGTGGGAGGTGATAAGATGGTGTTGGGACTGTTATTGAGCTTGAACTGGAAGCTGAGATTCCACTCTCTAAGCCGGGTTGAGGTGGAGATGTCGTCGTTGTGGAATATAATCCGAGACCGAGGGCTGGATGGGGGAATCGAGTAGTGGTGGTGGAGATACGAGGACTGGTGTAGGCTCGAGGTGAGATGGAAGAAATTCGGTCTCTGTCGAGGATGTCGGTTCGAGATGTTCCCCATATTCGTTCGATTTCCCCCCACCAGAGTGAGAGCCGTTCATCTAGATGGATCTGTTTTACGGAAGGACTGGTCCGACGCCGAGCTTGCCAATTCGTCACCACCATTAAAGGGATTAGCACTGCTCGATGTCAGCTGATCACAAATCCTGTAAAAGAGAGGACTGGAGGAGGACATACTGAGAGGAGATTCTCTACCCCGTTCACCCAAAGCCTCAAGGATGACCAAGATATTCTCCACCGCCTGACCCTGTCTCTGACACGTCCATCCTCCTCCTCCGCTACCTCCGACAGAGGTAGCTGCCTGGAGGTAGAACATCCCGCATTCAGCGATGATGTGCATGTAGGCGTACATCCATCCGCTCGAACTGATTGCGGGAATAGGCGAGACGAGACGGGTCATGGCGAGGGAGAGGTTGACTTCGTCAAATCGGAGATGGCGGGGAAGGGAGGTTGCCCAGCCCTGAGAAGGTCAGAGTCAGATGAAATTTCGAAGGAGAGAGCAGAGGAGCAAACGCTGAGAGCTTGTTCATGCTGGGAAGAGCTCGATCCGCTCGAGAGGATATTTGCATAGATCGATACCTGTCCAAACCGGCTCAGCTACTACTCCGTGCGTGGGGAACATCCGAAAACACTCACGATCCTCAAGGCATAACCCAACTCCCCCACCTGTCCTTCCTCACCCAACCAATTACCAGTCCCAATAGCCATCCCATCCCTTCTCCCCATCTCCCTACCACCACTCCCCGTTCCACCCCATCTGACCCAGCCGGCTTCGGAACCTGGCAAAGGGATATTATACAACTCATGATCCGCCACTCTCCTTTTCGTCCTCCCTCCCGAGTTGAAGTTTGAGATCGAATTCGAGCCCATCGACGATAAGTCCGACAAAACGCATAACCAGAAACTCCGATGTCTCGCTTCCATCATGGTCAAGTATTCAGTATTGCTCAAACCCAAATGAGAAGCCGGAGGAGGTAAATTAGCAGCCGAAGTCGGACGTAGGATGGACAACGCCGAATCCAGGTAAAAGCTTCCAAGCGTTCTCTGTGTCTGCCTCGACGTGGTGAAATACACGCTGAGGAGGTAGAGGGATTGGACGAATTCCGTCTCTTCCCATGTCCCTCGATTCAACCTGGTTTCCTCTTCGGACCAATTGGATCGCTGATCTAGCATATGTCTTGCGGAACGATGGGCTCGATCGACGAATGGTTCTCCTCGTGAGTGGGCGGGAGTATCGATCGAATAGGTCGAGAGGAAAGTTGGATCGGTGCAGAACATAGCGGAAAGAGCGTGGATTATATCGAGGAGTAGAGGCGAGATTCGATTGAGGTAGAATCGATGATGGAATGTTGGAGGGTGAAACATCGCGGCGTAAGGTATCACTCGCTTAAAGAAGACTATATGACGCCCCAGTCAGTCATATAATCTGTCAAACAGAGAATGACCTACGATCGATCAACTCCAAACTGAGTCCGAGATCCCGCTCTACAGCCTCAACAGGATCCCTCCACCTCCCCTCACCATCCCTCCTATCCCGCTCATACTCCCCGCTCGTCCTCTCCTCCCCATACCTAGAGAGCACCGACTCATCCCCGCCACTACCACCTCTTTGTGGAACTCCCACTGAATCCCGTGTACGAGGAGGTGGTATCTGTTCACCTTGCGCGTTGAGGTATAAACAAGGTCTTGAAGAGAAATCGCAGTTCGAACAAGGGGCGAAACCGTCACATCGTCTTTTGTTCTTCTATTCGGCGACATCAAATCAGTCAGCTTATGGCGATCGATGTAGAAGGGGAGATTGAACGAACGTGGCATGCTGAGCAAGCTTTGGCGAGACGTTTCCGTTTCCGACCCTTTGTGGTGAGTTCCTCCCTCTCGTCCTCGCTCTCTTCGCGGAGGCTCACTCCGCTAACAGTACGGAAAGGAGGCGGCCGGTGCTCGAGTGGGAGTGATGGGATTTTGACGGATAGTGACCGGGGAGAGGGATAGGATGGGAATGTCGACGGAGGGGGAAGACGGGGAAGGTGGTCTTGCAATGTCATGGCGAGGATACAAGTTTTGTCGAGGACGCTCGGCTTGCCTTTCGGTTGGAGCTATCGCTCGCTCGGTTCAGATATATTTGTTGTTTGGATAAGGAAAGGAAAGAAAGTTGAAATAAGACAAGATATACGAGGATTAAGCGAGAAAGTTATTGAGGGAGACGAATGATAGCTACGTCACAAGCCTCATATAACGTCTGATGAAGGATCAAAGGATGGTTGGGTTTCGCCTTTACAGTCCTTCTCGACTATTCTTCGGCAAAAGCTTCGAAAGAGACTTTTAGATCTCGGCAAGGTGATCGATTCGAAGGATAAAGCCGTCTATCCTTGTGATCTTGGAGGCAAGTTCTGAAAGTGAGGTCCGGTGCGGTGGGCTTGGGATCGTGGAGAGCGCCGTCAGGACGACTCGTCAATCAGTCGGTCCGAGCGGACCGAGGGGTGTGTGGGGGGGTTGATCGTGACCAAGGTCCGGGTGATGATGATGCCAAAGGAGGGGGAGTGATGGACGGTGAAGATCTGAAGGATGGGATCAGCGGGCGGATCTTCTAGATTACCAGGGGATGTACCCGTTACTGGAGTAGTCAACTGCCGAAAAGGAATGCTTCGCTGTCGCCCAAAGGCTGTTTTGCAACGAGGTCTTAATGGACTACTTGATGATCAGTCAGCCGATTGTTTCAATCCTCCCTGCTCGAGTTGAGTGATTGTTTACCAAAAGAGGATGAATTCTACTGGCAAGTGATGGGATGGAGTTCGCCGCTTCGAATCGCTCCAACCCAAAAGTCAAGCAGTCCTTTCAAAACACCTTCGTCTCGGACCGTCCTCGAGAGAAAAAACCGTGCTCGGTCCGACCATTACCGCTTTGTTTTGCGTGCAATCCCCCTTCGAACCCTCACTAGCTCCCATAAATTCACTCGGCACGACCCCATCCTTCACACTCAACCCCGCCAAAACCCGTTCAAACTCCCCTCTGTCCCCTGAAATCGACCGGCTTTCTCCCTTCTTCCTCTTCACTCCCTTTTCTGCCGCCCACGAGCGATTTAATACTTTTGCCCCGAACCGAGGATCAGGGGCGTCGGTCTTCTCCGAGAAAGCGAGAACGGGTCCTGGATGATGACCTGGAGCAACCGCCGGTTATCCCTCCATTCCCCTTCTTTTCCGATGGAAAGCGGCGAATTTCCGTCGATGCCGTGAGTTTGCCGAAGATCTCTTGGCGTTTCCTTCCCCCTTCGACCGGCGGCATTGGAACCTGACCAGGCGGTATTCGCGGTAAAAGAGGGAACCGGTGCCGGATATGACCGGTATAATCGAATCTTCCGCTTTCCCGAGATGAATGATGGGGATCGTTTACGTAAAAGGTCCAGGCTGGAGCGTTGCCCCGATCAGATCAGATTCAATGTTCTGTCAAACCTTGGCAAATATCGTCCGCTCCCAGGCTCTTGGTCGACAGAGAATTTGGCAGAGCTATCATTCCCTGATGTATAAAAACGCCACACGTCATGGCCCGGTATGCTAGCTCGGATGGGTCTTTTCGGTATTCCCCCTTGCATATCGCCGGGATATCACGCAATGATTCCCTCTAAGCTTCTTGGCACCATAATCATACGGGACTCGTAGCTATTATCCATCGCGCTCATACTCCTGGGTCTTGGCTAAGTCGACTTTCGGAAACAGCGACCACTCCCTACACTCGACAGCAGAGCTCGTGCCTGCCCAGTTTTCTCCAACCCGATAGTATCCGTCACAAACTACTACCTCCTCGTCGCAACAAACCTCAACAACCTCGAAGGCTCCCCAGCATGAGCCAAATCTTTGTCCCCCCATCCCGCCTCAATCCAACCCAAGAACTGAACCGACCACGTCCCATTCCGAATCCCCACTCTCCTCACCCCCTTTCTCCAAATCCTACGAAACGCCTCTTCATCCGGCCAGGTAAGCCGAAGGAGCATCCGTCTGACCCGCTTCGCTTAGGTTTGGAAGTGATGGTCCCACCTGTACCGGAGGGGTTTTCGCCGATGCAGGTGTTCGAGCAGCTGGGATGATGGAACCGACATGACAACCTACGATCAAAGCTCCAGCTCCCTGGCTGCTTGGGCCAGTGAGTTTGACGACGTTTTGGAGAGCTCCGACCTGAGTCTTCCAATTCCATTGATGTAACATCAAGTTCAGGACGACGATATCCATACCCTTCTCCTCCAACTCTTTACTTGGATTGACTAGTATGTCCGCCTCGATAAAATTCACTATAAACCGATCCCGATAATTGAGAGTTTTCATACCCAACCTCCCGATGATTCAAGATATCGAGCGCGTAGAGGTGACTGGATGGAGCAACATCGAAGACAAGCCGACGAAGATCGACAACCGAGGTATGCGCCTATATCGACCAATGTCGCGTCGGATCGAAGGCGGGAGAGGATGAGTGGATAAGGTGGAGAGGTTTGGGAGGGGAGCTCGAAGCCATGAGACCGATACCCGTACATGGGTAAGATCGGATGGTCCAGGCTTTCTCCCTCCAATTGACACCCCAAAAGAATTTCATCGTTTCGAGCGAGGGTGATGGGAACGCGGGAATAGAATGAGGAATGGGGAAGAGGAAGAGTTTAGTGACGTACGGCCTCGTAGATGTTTTTTCTTTTCGATATCATCGGTGGGATATGGGCGTGGTCCTCCATCAGCTCTCGCACCTGGAAAAGTCCAATATCAACATCAAAACCCAAGTCAAAGCCAACAGGAAATCTTTTTACTTGTGGCGGGAGGAGGCAGGTATACAGTTTCTACCGCTCACCCAGCTTCCGACCTCCGGAGTGATCTTGTCGTCAATGTCCCGTACTCAATAAACGACATCCCTACTCTTCCGATTCTTCGTGGACCAAGATGGCTCGGACTGTGTCGTTTTTACAAAAGACAGGGCCACACGTCAATGCGAGGTGTGTGTGAGAGAGAGGGAAGATCGCATTCTTGTGGGGATTTACTGTTGGAGCCATTATCAGCACCTGACATTGGATGATTTGAACGATCGCCGAGACCACGGATTCGAACAATAAGTATCCATACCACTTCTTGAGCTACCTGCCGTTCGAATATGATTACGCCTTGATAGGATTTGAGATTGCCATGTCTTGGATAGGAGAACACTCTAAGGCGAGATATACATCCATCGAGAGTGTAGGTCTGGTCAATGAGAACCTATGGACATTCGGTAATGCTCCTCTGCCTGACGGAAATGATCCATAGTCACACCTCCGACCGAATCATCCATCAAATCCCCGGGACTCAACGCAAACATCTTCATCACGTCCTCCCTCCATCGACCATGTTTATCCCAATGTCCATGTCGTCCGATCGGGTTGGATTCGATATCACTGACTCCACCGCCAATTATCATCCTATGTTGACATTATGAGCGACAAGTCCCAAAATAGACTCGAACGTGGTGACTGTTGGGAGCAGAGCAGGGATATGGTCCAAGGTGGGTAATTGGAGTGGAGAAGAGAAGAAGGGGAAAAGAAGACATACCCGACTGCGATCCAGATAAACCAAGCCCAGAAGAAAGCGACCCAGAAACGCCTTATCGCTCGGGATCTGGCCACGGCCATACTTGGAGGTGGTGTCCAGCCGTTGGCGTCGGGGAGGAGGTGGGATTCGGCGCTACTCGATTGGAAAGGTTCCGCTTGTGGTTGCGGGGGAAGGATGGTCCGATGTGGGATGGAAGGGCCGGAATCTAGACAGTTTCGGTTAGTATTGGTACGAGTCACATACGACCCAGGCAGCAGATTGCTGAAGAAGAAGACCCAAAAAAAGAGATCTGAAATTCGGGGTAGGATACGCTGATGGCTCATTTTGCTTTGAATCTAGGAAACATACTCACATGGGGGAGGCCTGTCGCTGGAACTGGAACTCCCTTGTCCTGATTGTTTCTTCGCCTGGACCGGAACTTCCACTCGTGAATTCGATTTGGACATAGTCAGAATGGAGGGAAGCGTCGGGAGTAATCCGGCTACGAATATGGCGAATATGAATCAGACGAGAAGTGCAGTAAATATTATCGAAAGCCGTAGAATAAGCTAATGAGAAAATCTACTGGATGGGTGGAAAGGTCGTTCGAGCGTAAAGAGGTTATACATTTGAGTGGCAACCGCTAGCGCCGCGTCATCCCGTCACGTGAACGCGTGGCGGATCTTTTCGGCTGGTGCCGTAAGTAAAGGATTCTGTTCGAATTTTCACATGCAAGCGTTTGCACTCAACATAGCCCGGGAGCGACTCAAGGGGTACTCTCATATCATCCTTGCCCAGCATAACGACAGCTCCAACTCCAATCGGAGAGGTCGTCGAAGGGACCGGCTTATGGATTGATGCTGAGCTGACAGGATGCGGAGTACCCTCGGAAGGAACTACTGATCTATAATTTTCATACACTGCTCATAGCTCACCTTCTGAGATGTACTCGAGTCATGAGATACTTTCTAGACATTACGTGGTTTCATGGATAAATGTGGTCGCGACTCAAGACAATTACGCAGTTGCATTTGATTGAAATCGTCAGACCAGGTACCCGGCTATACACGGTCCTCCCAAAGTGGCATTTTCCTCCGCTCACTCCCTCTGATCATCACTCGGATCACAAGCCGGATCCATTTCCAGCCGTCTGGTTTTCCTCATTTCCGCTCGCTAAGCAGGCGAAAGAGCTTTGCCTTTCCACAGGAGTTATCACACCATCGACATCAGAACACATGATCCAACTCACACGATAACATTTGCACTGTACATAGTCCCTTTGGATCTACAATCCCCCTCCTCCACCTTCCTTTTGCGGGTGCATTGTTCAGCGTATCCGGCCTTGGCTTCTTCAGCTTTCAATCATTCTAGCATAACCACCATCTCACCTTCGGCATCATGGCACAAATCATCCCTCCAATCGTGAGCCCTTCCCTTTCCTTTTTCTTCCGAACTTGAGGACACCGCTGAAACGCTCGCTTCGCTCGCCTTTCAGACCTCCCTCCCAATGGATTCTTCCGCCGCTCCCTCCGTAGAAGACATCCAAGACCGACTCCCCTCAATCTGCGTCGATTATCTCTCCCACGATTGGTCGGAGGAAGATGTCTGGGCCAGCTGGAGGTCGATGACGAGACATAAGCACGAGATCGCCAATGGGGTGAGGTTGGAGAATGCGAGTTGGAGGACTTGGCAGAAACAGAGGAATAAGTTGAAGACGATTAGTCCGGAGACTTTGAATTGGTGAGTTCGACTTGAGCGAGCGTGGCGAGCATGTTAGGTCGGATGATAGTAAGCATGGCTGGATGCTTGTCAGTGGGAAGGACAGGAGGAACGTGTCTTCTTCCTCTCAGGGTGGTGGAGAGAGCGCGTTCAGGCGCATTGCTTCTATCTGCGATTGGGAGAGACGTCACATCGGAGAGAAGGCAGCTCGACGTTGCATCGAAGAGAAGACAGCTCCATAACAGAGACAAGCGGCCCACTTGCGTCCAGCTACCTTGTTTCCACTCTTGTCGCCCTCATCCCTCGCAATTTGTCGCAACTTAGCAATATCGCGTCATGCTGACGCATCGCAGGCTGAAAGACTCCGACGTCACATGGCTCTATGGACCCCTCCACACCGCGCACGTCGAACCCGTCAGACCGCACAAAGTCTCCTCCACCGTCGATCGTCTCGGCATCGACAGACCACAAGGAACCAAAAAGCCCATCCTCAAACACCGCACCCTCTCCGAGATGCTCACAATCCCCATGCCTTCCTCACCTATCCTCGAGTCGTCAAGTCGGGATGACGATGTCGATCCTATCGAGGACGGAGACCGTCCAATACTACTTCAAACGAAATCGGATACCAACATCTTCCGGACACGGAGCGGTCCCACAAGGAAGAAGTCACCACCCCGCGGACCGATCTCTGGAAAAGCTACACCAGCTGGCGGAGATAGAACACCCGTTACACCGGAGATCATCCATATAAGCGGAAAGCGGCACATAAAGTTTAACACGTTCGTCGAGCAGTGCGTGGCGGTGGAAGATCCGCAAGCGCAACCCGAAGTCTTGGAAGAATCGGACGACGATATGCTAGAGATGCGGTCGTCTTCCGCTAGCACCTCCAGTCGATCATCCCGACCGTCAATAAGCCGGACCTCTTCCGCTAGTTCCGCCGAACACCTCACTATCGCGAAGATCGCTCCGACCATGCTCAAGACCACGGGTACCTTCGCATCACTTAGTCAACCCATCATGATCTATCAGCCTCCACCGGAGTATGTCTCGCCAAGTCTTGTCGGCGGACAGCCCCCGCCTGCATTCGACTTCCCTTCACCGGTCCAGCAAAGATCTCGGTGGAACGGCGATGAAGACGATGAGTATGGGAGCGTAGGCTTCGACTACTTCGGCGGACCGGATCTCGGCGGCGGAGACCCTTCGAGAACACCACAGCAGCCGGTTCAAACGCATACCGGTACATCATACGGTCGAGCACCGGTTGTCAGCCAACCTCCGCCTCAACCGAAATGGCGACAACCTCCTGGTCCTGTCGTTTCCGAACCCATTTCGACAACATCATCCAGTTCATCATCCCTCAATAACGCTCCTTCCCCGCCTGTACAGCCTACACGTTCCATCCTCAAAGTCCGTCAACCCGGTGCAACACCGCCAGAGCCCTCCTCTCCACCGCCAACATACTTCAACTACAATCCGTCTCCGGCTACCGGCATTGGAGGGATGCGTGGTTCAGCTTATGAGTACTCCGTGCCCACGAGCTCGCCCGTCGCAGGACCGCCAGTTGCGGCAGCTCAACCAGCTGTTACTATACCCGAAGAGACTCGAGGGAGATCTGCTTCTCGAGAAAGAGGAAAGTCGGCCTACGACCGTTCAACATCCCGTGGCACGTCGAGCGGTTCCAACTCTTCTTCTATCAGTTCGAATGCGTCCCGTTCCCCTGTTGAGCCACCTTCTCGGCGTACTCAACAAGGTGGAGTTCAGCTGGACAAGGTGGAGGAAGACGCTTCATGGCGGTCTGAACCAATGGACGTCGACTATGTACCGGAAAGAAGTTCCACTCCTACCCCTCATTCGTCTCCTCAAGTACGTACCCCTTCGAGCCCATTTAGATGCCTCTGACTGACACAGGTATAGATGCCCTTCCGTCCTCTGAAAGATACCTCCCCTGCTTCGCTTCCACATACTTCCACCCGTGCCATCGACCTACCAAATCCAGATCCACCTAGTTCCATCTCCTCGACCTCTCCTTCAGGTGCCAGAGCCACTACCGCACATGTGTCCACCAATGCGCAACCTACTCTCTCCAAACATGCGGCGGCCGACGACGATGGTATGGTGGTAGATGGAGACGGGGAAGTGGAAGGAGATGGATCGAGTATCATGGGAAGGGCGGCGAATATTGCTAGTACGGCGAAGGATCTTTTGGGGGCATTGTGGTATGGTGCCAATGAGGAGCCTGGGAAGACGGTGAAGAGAGCTGTGCATAGGAGGGGGGCGTCGCTGGGTTAGCGGGCGGGATGTCTGGCTTGGAGAGGTACTGTCTTTTGCGGCTTGGGACATAGCAAAACAGTTGGTGGCGAACGTCGGTATCCAGTCCGGTCCCGCACCTGTCCCGTTCCAAAAACGTGAAACGCGGAGCTACAGGCAGGGATCTCCCGGAGGAAGCCGGCGGTAAGGTTTGGTGGTAATAGGTTGTAGTTTTTATGGATTGATGCATTGCTTAAAACTGAGTACGTGCATCGTGTGAGTCATCAGCTTTGCTGTCAAGCCTTTTGAAATTCGCCTGAGAAGTCCTGGTTCAATGACGAATAATATGTAATAAGACCATGAAGCAGTATTGCTGGATGGATGATATTGGAAGTCCGCAAGGTCACGTCGTTTGGATCATAGCGTTATCATCTGATAAATACTAGCATTTGTCATGTTCCGTCAGGTTTTTCGCCTCCTCTGCATTTTCATTTACTATGCACAGATGTCCCTCGCCAGACACCCATCCTCACCTACAGAAAGTGCCACATTCAATTCCGGGTATAACCAGGGTTCCAATACGCGTCATACCCCTTTGTCACGTTCCACCCCTCATTCCCGGTCATCACTCTTTCTCCTGTTTCACCTTCATTGCTGAGGGAGAGCAAGCTCGTCCATCAAGATGGACGCTCGTCAAGCCTTCGACATCGGTATCTTCCGAACCACCCTCCTCCCAAACCTAATCTTCCACACCGCTCTGACCATCCCGACCTACCTCATCGCGAGAACCACCAACTTTGTCGAAGCGAAAGATATCCTCTGGTCCTCCGGTCAAGTCGCCAACGCTTGGTACTCTTCAGTCGGGCGTCATGTCCAGTACGGTGTACCTTTCGAAACCGCTCTCAGGGCACTCAACAAACCCGGTGTACTGGTCCTTTCCGGTGTGAGCATTTGGGGAGTGAGACTGTTCTATCGAATCATCTCTCGAGCGATCAAGCGCGGTTCAGATGATCCTCGTTACTCTAACGCCAAAAAAGCCGACGGTTTCTGGAATCGTGCACTGCTCACAGTTTTCTTACCCGAAGCTATCACTCAAGCAATCATTTCATTACCCTTCACCGCACCTTTCAGGGATTTCGGACCGGTCTTCATCTGTCCACGGGAGGCGAGACCTTGGATCGAGGGATTGGCTATCGGGGTTTGGACTATGGGTATGGCGATGGAGGTCTTGGCGGATTGGCAATTGGAGAACCATAAGCAAAGGGGGGATAAGGGCTTGTACAAGGGTGGTGTATGGTCCATCGTCAGGCATCCAAAGTGAGCCCAACCATCCCCTCGTTCCCTTTCATCCCCATCATTACCATTCTCGGATGTGAGAGACCTTTCAATTGACTTGCCTCAGTTACCTCGGCGACACCCTCATTCACGCCTCCTACCCGATCCTCCTCTACGCCCACTCTCTCCTCTCCCCCTGGACAATCCTCGGCCCGATCGCAAACTGGTTCTTCCTCCGTAACGTCTCCGGTGACAAGGAGAACGAACAATCCCAAGAGGACCGATACGCCCGTGAGGATCCGGAGAAGAGGGTCGACCTGGACATTTATAGGATGGAGAAGAATGCTTTCTGGCCGGATTTGAGGGAGTTGGGGAATTCTTGGACTTGGGTGGTCGTTGGGTTGGGGGTCGCGGGTGTGGGGCTGGAGAGGGTCGCAGAGGTTTTCTTGAAGTGGTAAGGTTTCCGGTTGGGGTCGGTGTTGTACGAAGGGAGCTTCTCGGGCGCTTGGTGGTGGAATGAATTTACACCCATCCAGCGCTCTCTTCCATGTGGTCCTGCTCTCAGTATTACCGGTGCCGAGGCCGCTCACTCACATGCGACCATCTCGGCTGGCCTAACCAGTGATTCGAAAGAGCAATCTCTGAAACACACAGTTCATCCTTTGCGCCTCGACGCGGATGCCCGATTCGATCCAGTTTATCGCGCTACGCGTCATCTCTCTCTCTCTCTCTCTCTCTCTCTCCCCACTTTCTTCCCAGCAACCCCACACGACTTTGCCGAGGTATCTTTCAGTGACCCGATCGCACCGGACGGCGCCCGCTGAGCTCAGCATAATCTACCAACATGTCAGGTCTTTATGAGTCTTTCAGGAAAGTGAACGAGAAAAGTCATCGGACGCCCTCGCGGGCTTTTCATCCCCCTAAAACCTGCGGGACTTCCTCGGTGTTATCCTCTATCACAAAGACAAGCAGGAATGGTACGATGTTTGGTAGTCATGGATGAGCGCGGTTTGGCTGTGAGCCGATACTTTTGGAGTCTTATCCCTTACCTTGCTTCTCACTAACGATCGTAGAGACAGATGCGCCGGTGTACGTTCTTTCGACAGCGATGGCGAAAACTACAGTTTCGATACAGAATCCGGCTAGCCTCGCTACTTTCGCAGAGGAATTGCTTAGAATAGTCTGTTCACTCATAGAATGCATCAACCGGTATTTCCGTACATAAGTCCACTCACGCAGATGCAATCGTGACCATTCCCCACCCATCACCAAACACACACACACTGAATGCCCCCAACCCTCTTTTCCCAATGTTACCTTCTTTGGTCAGCCATTGTGATACCTTGGACGTCCATCGAGCCTGATTCATGCCGAGGTGGACGGGGTAGAAGACTCGTTTTCGGGGGGAGCTGGGTTTAGCAACCTGTGAATGGTGGAGATGCTTGGGTTTGATGTAAGGCTTGGTCCAAATGATTGTGTGAACGATGCTGAGGGCGGCGTACCGCAGAGCCATCTGTGTCGCTTCGGGGACGGTCAAGACGTCTCTTGGGAGAGTACACACAAGTCGAGCGTGACTTGGCCCATCTCTCACTAGTCGGCTTGAGCTGGTCACATCCCAGCTTCTGTTCCGTGCAGCGGTCACCTGCGCCTACGCAATACAACCTCCCCCCGTTGAATCAGGTCGGTATGACGCTTGGTGCCAGAGCGAGCATTTGGGGCACTCTGAGGACGCCAAGAGGGGACACCTGAGGGAGGACGAGAGGACTGCCTCTCTTCCGAACTGGTCGACATCTCTTCCATGTTGGCATCCCGGTCGGTGGCTTCGAGAATGCTTGAGACCTTTTCCCACCCATTATCCTTGGAAGTCCTGAGCTTTGGAGAAGACATGGTAGAGATAGTGTTCGCAATCTGGATATGGAGAGGAAATAATGATCCAAGACAGCTTTGTACGGGAAAGCTCTCTGAACTGTTTGAAAGGTAACCTCCTTTCTTCGTAAAAATGCCTATTAAAGAAGCCTCATCACATCACGATAAGCCTGTTCACATAATTTCACTCTTCACGATAAGCCCGTTCGAGAAACCTCTGTTCTCAACAATAAGGGTGTCGGAGATGGTTAATCCCGAGTGTGGCGCACACGGACATTTGTCATTTGGTAGTGCTCCCCTGGCGAACGCAGGGGGATTTAAGTTTTGTTGACTGACAGTCACATTACGTCTATTACAGCCAGATCCGTAGATTCCGATAAGTAATATCAGCGAATCGGCAGTAGAGTACTCGAGTACAGTCGATCCTGACGGCTTGCCATCTTCGATTACAACGGACAATATGGCAATCTTTACATGATACAGGTCAAACCCGCCGAGAAAGGGCAGCTGCAATTAGGAGGGAGATGGATTCGTATGGTATTCGGGTCTCATTTCAAATCAGATCATACCTGTTTGGTTGCTTAGCTCCCTGAGCTACTGAACCCATATATCATGATTATATCATACATTCTCATGCAGAAAAATTGAAAAAAGCATGATAACCAAAAAAAAGCAGGGGCATAACGTATGTGATCAACGGTCCCGATTCACAGTACAAGCCAGATCATCGGAATGGCCGTCCTCGCTTGTGAGTAGTCCTTTTCGTCTTTCGACGACCACCGAAGCTCCTTTGGGGAGAGAAGATGCAGTCTGAGTCTGTCTCTGTGCATTCTTTGCATGGATTGCCACCGAAACACTTCCGATGCCTGACGGAACAACTGTCACATGCTACTTTGGGCTTCATTCCGTGTGAAAAGTCCGCTTTGTCCTTGTCCTTGACCGCTTGAGCGATGGCTTGAGGGAATGTTCGTGCCCGCAGTAACTGGTGATGCGGTAGGGGTATGGTGACTCCTGCTTGGTCTTGCTGCACGTGCTGACTCGGTCGATCTGGCTGTCCGCTCTTTTAAACTTTTTCGGCTTGGTGTTGCTCTTGACTCGCCACCCGATCCTCCCACCCTCGTTTGGTTGACATCTGCTTGGTTGTGAGCCACATCAGAACGAACACTTGCAGGTCTGGAGGCTGAGACCTCAGGACGTCCTTGGGAAGCTTGACTCCCGTCTGACGGAACATCTTCCGAGGACCAATTGTACCCATGCCCTATTCACACTGGGTTCGGCTCGCCATATGATCCGTCAGTCATTGTAGACACGTGGTAGGTACGCCGACATTAAATAAGTGCGGATTCGGTATTGGTATTGACGGGAGCTTGATCGTGCGAAAGTGCATTGTTTATATCGCTCTCGATACAAGCTGTGCTGGACATGAAGGGAAAGCCTCCTTTATGTGTTGAAGCGCCCGTTGAATCGTCAATGCCGAGCGTGGCATTTACTCAGTCGCTTTTTGAAGGTGGGAGATCTTGGTTTGCGCATTCGCCCCATGGCATTTAGCTCCCACTACTCGTGTCGCCCGAGACCAGTGAGGTGTGATACCTCTTCAGATGTCGCCCTTCGCTATTTTCCCGGGAGGTGTTCTTTCACATGATTTTCCGGGAGGTGTTCTTTTACATGATTACACAGTCATTACCCTGTTGACCTTGCAATTCGTCCACCAAACCTCCAGCGTTCCTTGTCCTCCCTTGTCCCCCTTCGCCAGCGAGATTCACTATTAACAGACCGGAATTACGAGGATCGAGATGCGCGGAGAGATTATATCTGTACCCAGGATCAGCTCGTTCGACCTTGTGAAGGGATTCAGAGGGCTACTTACTTCTGCATCATCTCCTCAACAGCCGGTTTTATCCTCGCCACATGTCCCTGACTGTGTATCCCTTTGCCCACTATCACCCGGAGCTTCGTTTGACCAGATGATTGAGCTTGGATAATAGCGGCTTCCGTCCGCTCGAGAGCTTCTTTCACGTAAAGACCATGTAGATCGATCGTCCCGGGAGGGGATTGCTTATTGTTCGCTACGGGGAAAGACCTCAGCTTCGTGTCATCCCGTGAGTTAAGAAGCGGAAGGATTGAGATAGGCTCAGAAGGGGGAGGGAGAAGAACGGCACGTCGAGGTTATAAAGGGCTACTCACCGCTGAAGATCCATGCCGAAGCCTCATTATCCAACTCGTCATGTTGCTGTTCGTGCTGCTTCCCTTGCACCGAGAGCTCATTTGCTCGTCCGCCGTCGCCGTTTCTTCAAAGGACCACTTTTCAGCGATGCGGTCGCGATGGCGAGTGAAAGTGGAAGCAAAGGATAGGGAAAGGAGACTGACTGGTAAGCCTGCTGAGATTGGGCGAGACAACTGATCATTCATTAGCGCCAAAATCACGCATAGCATCAAGCGGTAGACTGTGAGACGCTCACCTGTGCGCCGCATCTTCCTCGTGTCGCGCCTGATTCCGTAACTCGGTATATCTCGTATTCGTCGCATTGATCATATCCTGGTTCTACAGCTTCAGCATAAGCTTAACAACCTCGAGATACACAAGGAAGGTGAGTCTTACTTGGTAGTGAGGATGATGAGGTCCGACCACTCCGCCTGCCGGTAGTCCATAGGGCTGTGACGAGGGATAGTGACCATTCTGATTTGATGGAAACTGGCCATTCGGAGGTTGAGATTGATACTGCCCATTCAGACGGTGATTGGCGTAATTGTCGTTGTGAGGAGAAGCGACTTGGGACTGTGATTGTTGTTGAGGCTGTGGATATTGTTGAGCGGGAGGATGTTGTTGGTACTGCGGTTGCGGCTGTTGAGGATATTGTTTATACTGCTGCTGTTGTTGTTGTTGATACGGTCCCTCCTGTTGTTGTTGATTTTGTTGCTGTGATTCACTACTACCGCAACAAACTTGGATCAGCTGGAGGATGGCTCGTATAAGGCCGTTACTATTCGACATCGCGTCGGGGATATGATATTCTCATAAAAAGTTTCCAGCGAGATAGCGAGATGATGGGAAAAGAAAATTATGGCGAAAGCAGCCGGGTCATGAGATTGCCTCCATACAGTTGTGGGGTCGATATTTGCTTCCGTCGGTGGAACGTCAACCCTCCTCGTCCGCCTCTAGATGCTGTTTCACTCCGATCAATTCTTTATCTTTCATCGTTTTTCTTCTTCTTCTTTTTGGCATCCTCTCACCAAAAGGGTGTGTGATTTCATCGTTCTCGCTTTGTTACCTTGTCGAAGTTGATCCTTGTCCAGCTTGGACCCCGTTTCTTCCAGCTTTCCTCTCCTTCTCCCAGCAGTATCATGTCATCCCTCTCCTCTTCATCGAGACATCTTCGAGTCGCAAGTCGTACCCCCTCCGAGTGTCGCTGAATCTCTCCGAACTCCTTGATCCATGCTGCCCAATCACTTTCGTCAAACCTTCAACGAGCGATAACAGCGCGAACATACGGTTTGGGGGAACACCTCAGCTCCGTGACGAGGTCTTTCGGTACCTGCAGATAAAAATAGGCCGGTGATGATGACGAGCTGAGAGACCTGTTCAACGCGCACTTGGTGTGTAAGGCTTGGTGATTACCGATCATACAGTCACTGTGCCAGACCGAAAACCACCGATACTCCCCTCGCGAGGGGAATTACGAGATATTCGACGCGTGTCCACAGACAATATCATGACACTTGGTTGGGTCCTGATATACCCCTTGGTATCGCTAGAACGCGTATCGCGAAGCCGTAACCGTCCTGGACACAGGAGATGAACCCCATGTCGATTTTGACTACCTTTGGATCACCCGGCTCGGTGAATATGACTACGTGACGAGCGACCGAACGATCACCGACTTCGAACTCCTCAGCCCGCCAATGCGCACCGATCCACCGCCCCACTTTCGGTACAATCGCAACCTCCTCATCACATTTAAAGACCTACGTTCCACCTCTGACACAAACAATCCCGAGTTTCCCGCCATGTGGATTGTCACCTCAAAGGATCACCTCTTCTTCGTCAACTATATCGCGGAGATCGGTCTTGAACATCCTTTCACTCGAAGCGCAAGGACGGATTCGTTACGAGCTTTCGATGGGAGTCGTCGTGCCCATACGCGGTAAGGTCTTTGGCCACGGATCTGGAGAACAAGGAAGGGTCATTCATGGAGTCATTCAGTTCCCTTGATATCCCAGTACCACTCTCCACTCAACAGCTCGCCACCTCTTTGGGAAGTTTCTTCGGGGAGAGCAGACGAGTCGAACAACTCTCGCTCGCCATCAATGATGTGGAGACGAACGGGATTCAGAACCTCGCTCAAGCAGTTACCCAGCATGTCGATCACTTATCGCTCTATCATCCGATCTACCGGAATTCCAGTACTTCATCGAGGATCTTGTATCTCGCGGTATCGACTGGTCGTGCTTCCGAGGACTCAGATCCCTCGAGATCAATGTCACTCACCCTGCAGCTCTCGAATCCCCTCGTCCTCCTTTCATCCCACATTTTTTTACCGCCACTCCACCTCAAACATTCTGAGATCCACTTCCACTACCCGTGCAGGCCTCATGGTTCTACCGGTAGCGAGAGCTGCCCTGACTTCGGCGTCAGGCGACGCGGAATTCATCGGAAATCGTCGAGGCGATGCTTGCGATCGGTGGACCGACTTGCGACTATTCGATGACGATTGGAAGTCGAGGACGTATTCGTGATGAATTGAGCCGGCGACGGGATTATTGGTGGCTTCATAACACCATGAGAAATGAGATTTGTAAACTGCTGTTGCGGGAGCGTGGGAGTAAGGGATGGTGGTGGAAGACGACAGAGAGTGAAGAAGAATCGCGGATCTAAGGGGCCGCTCCACGAGATCGAAGGGAGATGGGATGTAGAAGGATGGATGATTGATCTGCACTTGCGACATCTTACCGTGCCATGAATCGGTCTAAGATTGATCATATGAATGATTGTATATGCCTATACGATTTGTGGAAGATGTCACTCCGTTCTGTACTGCCTTGACTTTATTTGGGCCAGAGGTAGTTCAGCCTATAAATTCAAATTCGGTGCGTGCGAATGTAGGTTAGCTCTGGGTACTCTACGATTGGTACGAATCGAGACTCGACCACTTCTCGAAGAAGCGGCGAAATCATTCCCCTTCAATTAATTTCATCAGTCGAACGTGGTCGCGTTTACCTGGCCTGTCCCATGGGCATCATTACGGAATACCTTTCCGCGAGGTGATACAGGGCATGGATAGGTCGATATCGCCATCCACTTGTTTTATGCCGGATTGCCGTCATCCGTCCAGCAGTATCGCGATTCCATCGCTTCACCGTGGACCTTGGCGAACTTGCTCATGGCTCTCAAAATAACGTCTGGTATGTATAGCCTGCCGACTCAGAGCTATATTAGGCACATTGCGCGATTCGCACGGTCGTCGGAAGGGGTTTTCACACTCCTGTCGCATCAATCAGAAGGGTGATTGATTTGTTAGATTTGATCTTGACAACAATCACCGAACAGGGGAGTTATACATCAGGCCCGTAGGGCAGCGTCTTGGGAACGAGTCAGTGCGTCAAGGATGATCTTCGGCTTGCGTGAACATTTGTCTTATACTTGTCGATTAAATCCACACTTACAAAAAGACATCCAGGCAGCCAGTCCGCACTGCATATTCGGGATATCATCCTGCTGGCGTTGACAATTTGTAGTCCCGATGAGCTTGGGAAAGGAGCTTTGTTGGGGGGAGCCTGTCGTGGCGTGAGAGGTAGAAAAGTGAGAATTTCTCTGATAAAACTTCAGTCACAGTACTACTTATCTGAGTGATAAGCCTGAGAATGACAAGCAGGTTGAATCGCCGCTGAGTCAGAGATTCTGCTGTAGTGTATCTGGGAATATGTTCGTAGCGCAATCGTACTAGTGATAGAAATGGTAAACAACGATTATACTCCATGTCATGCGCGATGGAAGGAAACTGCTCAGGCTCGTGCCGAATGTCGTCTCCAAATGATGCACCTCAGTATGGTTTTAAGGAGACAGAGCTCATCTTGAATCTTGATCGACATGGAATGCATCCTTCGACCGGATGGTTCAATCCGCTCCTACGGATGATTCCCCAATCCCGTCAGCAAAAGTCGAATGTTGCACGGACTTCATCAGGAACACTCCGCTTCGTGCGCCGACCACGAGATCGCTTGCAAAAGCGTACCAAGCGAGGATGCCGGACGGTCATTTTCCCACGAAGTGTAACACCTGTGCCACACTTAAGACCTCACTATATCCACAGGACCTCCCCTGACCATCCGACAACCGCTTCAACCTCAATCTCAACCTTCATCTCCTCCCCAACGAGAATCGCCCCTCCAAAAGTCGTATTTGCAGGTCTCACTCCCTCCCTCCGAAAGACCCTCCCATGTACCTTCACGACATCAATGCAATCTTCCACGTCTCGTAAGGATATTCTCGTCCTGACCACATCGTGGAATGATCCGCCAAGAGAGGTGAGGGCGGAAGAGATGATGTCGAAGATATGGGTCGTTTGATCTGCAGCGGAAGCCGCGCCGATAAGGTGAGAGTTTGGGAGAGAGGTGGTCGTCGTGCCTGAGATCGAGATATTGCTACCTACTCTGACGGCGCGACAATAGCCCTGATTGTACTTCAGCTTGATACGGGATGCACGGAGTTTTTCGGTGGAAGAGACGCACTGCGATCGGCTCATATATCGATCCTGACGAGTACTCCACCCTCCCCCCTCTTTCGGTTACCTCCTCGATCCTCTTCAATCGCTTCGAATTATCCGACAGATGATCGCTCAGATCGCCTGCAGCGGTAAGGAATGGCCGTCGTCGGTACTCATCCCCACAATCCCCCGGGATATCCTTCAATCCCTCCTGAGCGACTGCTATCTCCCGTCGATCGTCATCGTCGAGCTGGAAGGTGAAAGATGCGAGAGTCGCATCGGTGTATCTGGATGAGGAAGGGTTGAGCCGAGATCCGATGATGACAGCTGAGACACCGGGGATGTCAAGGGAATGACGGATGGCGACGGCTGATATAGGCACGGAATGTTTCTCTGCGATCCGCTCAACGGTTTGGAGAACCCTTTGGAAAGCTCCCCATCCACCTGGAATGGATCAGAAAATTACACGGAATTTGCAGACCCGAGGAGCCAATTCCAGCAGTCTACTCACCGGTCGCATCGATAAACCGCTTATACTTCTTCAAACTCCAATTCTCAAGCTCCTTTTCTCCCGGCTGAGGTTTCCCAACCCATTTCTCACTGATGAACCCGCCAAGCAATGTCCCATAGCCCAATAGTCCTATGGCATTCTCGAAACACCACTGTCCCATCCCGCCTTTCTCGACCCGCCTATCGAGGAGGGAGATGGAAACTTGGTTGGTAGCTATGGTGAAGCCTGAGCTTTTGAGGAGACGAAGGTGGGGGAGATCGGTATTGGTGAGGCCTAGGTGATGGATCTTCCCAGTGGTTTGTAGGTTGGATAGGTGGTAGAGGTTTTGCCTTGAATCCTTAGTAGGTGTCATAAGGGGGAAGGGCGAGAACTTACAGGTAGTTCGGGTCCTCATATTTCCAGATATGATATTGTAGCAGACCAAGCGAGGTTTGACCCATTCTAGCGAGTGCGAGGTCGACAGCATCCTCCACGATCTGCTGAGACGTCGGGCCGGGAGGTGGACACCATTTCGTGAATGCTTGTATGGGTTCTCGGTGAACAGGGTGATATGCCCCGACGACTAGCTCGGCGGGCTACGGAGCGGGTCATCAGGTGTAGCAGGGGAAGTCATGGCATGACGGACCCCGTAGTCTGCATGTCCAACAGCAAGTTTAGCTGGATATCATCGTTTTAATATCCGAGAGACGTACGATCCGCCATATCAAATCCCGTCAACCCCCTCCCGACAAGCTCTCCCATCTCTTCAGCAGCTGCACGGACATTCACATCGGTATCATGTCCACCTGCAAGCTGCCAGAGACCCGCGATGATCCGAGGGATCTTCAGTGGGTGAGCCGAGTCGCGGCCGATGAAGGTGTGCTCGATAGCCGTCATCGCTATGTTGAGCTTTGCATGCAAATCTTAACTTCAAGATGGCAAGAAGTGATTGTATCCAGGTCGATTACGGTACTTTATCTTGCAGGGAGCGAGGAATCAATCACACACACGGGTATGGGAGGTCGGGAGACAGTATTACGACATCTTATCCTGTTCATCTTTCATGTCAAGATTGACTTTGCAAGTCGCTCAGCAGGATCTCTGGTATTGCCTTGACTGCGCTCACATACTTTTGTCTTTGTTGGCTCAATTCATCTCCACAACCTGGCATCACTTACTCGATGATCGCTTCCCCCCGATTATCCCCCTTTTTCCCCCGGTACCCTCCTAGTATTGACAGATTACCCAAATGAACATGACATCTGTGAAAAGTGGAAGCGGGCGGACCTGTGACAATTGTCGGAAAAGAAAGGTACCTCCTCTCAATCAGGAACAAGGAGGTTGAGAGAGCTGATGTCACCAGATCAAGTGTGTCGAAGACGAGATCAACCAGAATGGCATTTGTGATGGTTGTAAGAAGCTATCTCTGGGATGTACCTATGACTATGCGAAGAAGAAGCCGGGGAGGAAGAGCTCGTGGGCTTCCCCCTCTATCAGAACTTCCTGCCTTTGTCTGTCAGGCTGATTTGCTCCTGCAGTTTCGCGCTGGCAATGAAAGTCGCTCAAACCCAAAATGACCACGGCCCTCATCGCTCCTCTCCCCTTCAGTCGAACCACTTCCACTACCCTTACCCAGCGATCGACCCCTCTCTCCGTTCACCTCTATCCTTTATGCCCGAACCTTCCATCGTCGAGCTGAGCGAGTACGACCCTTCTCAAGCTACCTCCTCCACTCTCGCCACAACTCCTGCCAAACCTTACTCTTCCTTCGCCTTCTCCCCTAGCACAAAAGGCAACGCCGACTTCCGTGCCCTATCATGGCTCGACTCGATAGTGGACGGTACGGGTGGACCATTCACCGGACCAATGGATTTCAACATCGACGACTCGAGTATACCTATGCAATTCGCTTCGGATCAGGCTCAGCTTCTCTCCCTCGAAAGTCCGGAACATTCCTTGACCGGATCGTCTTCTGCTCCGGGTGTCCTGAAAAATCTGATGAACCCGATACGGAGGGAACCACAGTTGGAGGACGTGACGAGTTGGGCGAATATATCGCACTTCATCTCGTTGTTCTTGCAGTACCTCTATCCGCTGCTCCCGCTTGTCCATCGACCGACTTTTGCGGAACACTTGGCGACGAGACGAGATCTAAGGGATACGGACTTCAGGGCTTTACTCCTTAGTATCGGTAAGTACCTCACACGCCAGATGAAGACACGCTGATTGGCTTAAGTCGCCTACGTCATCTCTCAACTGCCTACGAGCCGACTAATCAACGACCAATTCGACATCGATGGTCTGAAACGGCTTCAACGGCGATGTCATCGGACATGCAAAGCGCTCCAACGGACATACTACGGTCCAACCAATCTCACTCAGATCAGTACAATCATCTTCGACACTTTTTACCTGCTATCGATCGGTCTCGGACATACTGCAGGAGCGAGACTAGGCCAAGCGATCCAGCTTGCCTTCTCCATGGGCATGCATAGTGACACAAAGACCGAGGCGTTGGGTTTGGACGCCATCGAGGTACAGCTAAGACGGCGGGTCTTCTGGCAACTATACGCAAGTGACAAGTAGGTCGTCTTCCACCTTCGCTGGCTTAAATCTGTTCTTAGCTGATCCTTCTTTAGGACCCGTGCTATACCTGGCCCACCGATGCTCATCAACGACTTCCAAGGCGTTCCCTCTCTCCCTCAAGCGACAGACGACGAGTTTATCACGTCACAAGGCATGTTCGCCCAGCCTTCCGGGAGAATAAGTGTCATAGCAGGCTTCGTCTCGGTCTGTCGGATGTTCCGTATCCTCTCCGAATGCTTCTTCCACCATCGATGTATCCTCTCCAACCTACATACCATATCGACGGAATGGACGGTGGCTGCGGAGGATAGGTTGCATCAGGTATTGAGGGAGATGCCGGAAGCGATCCAGGATCCGATGATCAATGTTACCGGGGCGATGAGACAAGTTTTCGCGATGCAGAGGGCGAATATTCTGATCACTGCGGCAATTGCGAAGTTCGCCCTGGTGGGTGGTTCTTCCACATCAAATACGGTCGTATTGATGCTCCGCTCCCAGTATGATCTTCGCGCCGCGCTGAACGTGGAGGAGGACTCGTTAGCGAGAGAACGGGAAGCTATCGCTCGGGAGATCCACTCCCTCCTCATGAAGTGAGTCATCGGGATCTCGCCTCGAACCGCCTCAGCAACTCCTTGTGGCTCGATCTCGCTGATACTCCAAATGTGCAGCATTCCCGTCGAAGACCTCGCTTCCAACGGCGAATCCGTCCGAGGCAAAGTCTTTCACATAGCTTGTGCGCTATGCGCTCAAGTCCCGGCCAACGATTCGGACCAAGAGCTCATCCGGGACTGGTGTAATATGGCGAGTTGGCTGTAGCATCTAGTTGAACGAATGCTGATCGGATCCCTGTAGTTTTCGGCGATCAGTTTCGTTCAGATGCCATCTCCTCCGCCTGGCGCTTCAGCTTTAGATAGTAGGGCAAACACGCCGCCACCGGTGACGACGGGCTTGACTACGGGTTTCGACGTGATGGATTAATGCAACGGAAGTAAAAGCAAGATCTACTGATCGGGCGGGGGTATGTGTCAGTCCAGGCTGGGCTGACGGCGCAGGCTTGCGCGAAGTCTTGCCGGGTAAATCACTTCCCCTCCTTCGTAATCATAGCGAATTTGCCATCGCCAAAAGGCCTTCCACCACCGTACTTGGTGACTTCGAATGACTGCGAGAATCCGGGAAAACCGCGGAATAAATGCTCAAATCAGGGAGTGTAACTCGATGTCTGTAGGGAGTCAGGCCTTGCTACCAGGAAGATCAATCAAAGCACAGTAGCCAAACTAGAAGCAGATAAGCTGCGCAATACCGCGCAGACTTCTTGCCGGGCTTTGCCGAGCATTGGATGAGGCTACCTTTGACCGTTTGCAGCTTGTCCTCACGGTCAAGAAGATCACATCAAGAGTAGGGAGTTCCTCATCTGTATCATCCAGCACTGCCCCGGTCAAGTGTAACCCGCCATCTTCCCGCCCACGGCCTATAAACTCGTGAGCTGTTGGACTGAGAGGAAGCTCGCGGGATTTGTGATCATCTCGAATGAAAACTTTGCAGCGAACGCACCATTGCTGTCAGATCCCGCGCGGTCACGAGAGCAGGGAGGTCTCTTTCCTTCTTCCATTTCGTCGGTTGTTCGCGGCCTATGGACACTCAATCAGGTCGCTGTCGCCTAGACAAACGAAGTCGCTCACGCTTGATCCGTCGATCCGCTCTGCTCCCATCAGCAATGATTGATAAAAATTTATTCTTTACTCACTGCTCCTGCGCATCCACTTCGGCTTCGGATGGCTTTGGGTATCATAACGCCCGCTCACGATACCACCCAAATGACGTGAATCTACCGAAGGTACCGCTGAAATCCCTGGCGGCGTAATCTGGAGTGATCATTTCAGACTCTTCCGGGTAGATCGACTCACCGAAAAGGGCAGCTGTGACTTGCTCGAAACGACGACGACCCCAATGGTGAACTGCCGGTCGACCAGGACCCTGATCCGGGTACGGCTCTTTCAAAGGCCTTGGGTTCCCCCTTAAATCCGTATAGTCACCGCCGAATTGGTTGGTGTCCGCCACGAACTATCCGCCGAGAAACGTCCATGCCCACGTGGAAGGTCAGCTGGCCAGGCACCGAATTTACTACACAACTCCATCGTTCTCTGGAGGCCTTGTTCGCATCGTTGGGAGGGGAGCTTCTCCACGTGACTGCTTTTCCTCTCTCTTTTGCCTGAACTTTCGGAGATCGGGAAAGCAAGAATGACTTCGGAAGGGACGAAGAAGGGCGACTACCTCGTTGTGAAGGGGGAGAACATCGTCCTCCATGGAAAGCCGATCCTCCTCAAGGGTATGGTACCCAAAACTCCTCCTCTCACTCCGCCGTGGACTTCCGTCTTGCTGACGAGGCAGTATTTACGTAGGTGCCGGTCTGGGTGGATGGATGAATATGGAGAACTTTATTACCGGTTATCCGGGACATGAACATCAAGCTCGAGCAGCGCTGCTCAATGTCTTGGGTCGAGAGAAATATGACTTCTTCTTCGACAAGGTAGGGATTCCTATCCCTATGATTGAAACCAATCACCTGATGTCAACGGGATGTGCAGTTTTTGGAACATTTCTTCGGCGAGGACGATGCCAAGTACTTCGCTTCTCTCGGACTCAACTGCATTCGGTTACCCGTAAGTCACGCCTGGATTACCGATGACTAAGCTGATGTATAGGGTCAATAGATCAACTATCGACACTTTGAGGATGACATGAACCCGCGGGTGTTCAAGAAGGAGGGTTTGAAGCATCTTGACCGGGTCATTGACATTGTCAGTCAGTTTAAACGTCACTTACCATGATGGAATCTCATCGGCGTGAATCTGTAGTGCGCCAAGTACGGCATCTACACGGTGATCGATCTTCATGCAGCTCCAGGTGGTGAGGTCCATGATTTAGCCCCTGGGTGCTCAAGCTGATGATCCCGGTAGGACAGAACGTTGATTGGCATTCGGATGCTGGCAATCATCAGGCTCTCTGTGCATGCTTTCCTCATCGAAGCATGTTTACACCCCTGACTGACGTTTACTCAGTCTGGGAGCACAAAGATTTCCAGGACAGGACGATAATCATCTGGGAACACCTCGCTCGGGTATGGTAACTCCCCCATGCTTTCCCGTGCGTTATGGCTGAAGAAAACGCAGCATTACAAGGACAATACTTGGGTCGCTGGATACAACCCCCTGAACGAGCCTACGGAGGTCGAACATGTCCGGTTGAATGCCTTTTATGAGCGTGTGGAGAAGGCGATCAGGCGGATTGACCCGTATCATATCCTGTTTCTTGAGTGAGCATTGAGGCTCTCCGCTTTGTACTGAGTAAAATGGCTGATGTGCGTTACAGCGGCAAGTACGTATTCACTCGTCAGCATGCGTTCCAGTGGCTATGCTGACATGGCGACAGCACATTTGGAGCCGACTTCTCTCACTTTAAAGAACCCTTGCCCAACTCAGTGTATGCTTGTCATGACTATTCTCGGTGAGTAATCTTACGATTACTCAAGGCAACAAGCTAAGTCGTCAAGCTACGGCTTCCCCAACCCACCTGAAGAATTCACGGTTCGTCTCTGTTTCACTCCACCGAGGTATGAAGCTGAGTCTCGGGAAAGGGAACAACAGAACAGATCGAGTATCACGAACGATCATTCAAGCGGAAGGTGGAGTATATGCAGGAGCACAAGGTGTATCCCCCGATCTATCCCGACATGTCTAAATCATCACATTCACCTCCACATATCTATCTCGACACGTATTCTTCCCAACTCCTAGCTGATCATTGTGCAGACCCCGATTTGGAACGGAGAGTGGGGACCGGTATATCAATCCGCCAATGACGGGATCGAAAATTGGGAGCATATCAACGACACGCGATACGCGGTACTGAGATGCCAGCTTGAGATCTATGCGAAAGCCCGTGCGAGCTGGTCAATCTGGCTGTACAAGGGTAGGTCTGACCGCTCTTCGATTTCAGCTACCTTTCGCTCTCTGGCTTGTGGTGCTGACGAGTAGCTTGCTTTCAGATATCGGTTTCCAAGGCATGGTCTACGTTGATGAGTCAACCCCTTACATGAAGCTTTTGAAGCCATTCCTCGGAAAGAAGAAAGTATTTCATTCGCTAAAATTGGCGAGTGGATGCTGATTGATCGGCTATGTAGTGCCTGGCAGCAGACTCCTGGGGATGCGATGATCTTCCGGTTCGACACATCTTCGATCCGCTCGATAAGTGGATGCTTGAAGCTGTACCATCCATCTCGAAGCGGTATCCACCAATGTGGGGCGCAAACAAGCATATCAGTCGGATCGTGCGGAATATCCTCCTCTCCGTAGGTGAAAGACCTTCGACATTACTACCGCATGCGATGCTGATTTTGATTGTGAAGGAGGAGCTGTGTTATGAGTTTGCAGCGTACTTTGAAGGGAAAAGTATGGAAGAGCTGAACTCGCTAGCCAAAAGCTTTACGTTTGGTGAGTTTCCTTTCATATCAAATAGGAGTGAGTGTACTGATGCCCGGGATAAACGCAGCGAGTTGCAAGCAGAGGACGAGACTGAACGAGTATTTGATGGAGGATTCGAAGAGGGATCGGCGCCAATCGCTTCGTAAAGTAAATGTTCCGTGACAATGATTTCAACGGGTATTCATTCAAGAGTCTCCCTGCTGGGCGGTATCTTTGGACAGGTTTGGTCGAGATGCAGAGTCGATATACACACGACCCTCCTTCGTAATCACAGCGAATTTGCCATCGCCAAAAGGCCTTCAACCACCGTACTCTGTTACTTCAAATAATTTTGCAAGAATCCGGGAAAACCGCGGAATAAATTCTCAAATCAGGGAGTGTAAGTCGATGCCTGTAGGGAGTCAGGCCATGCTACCAGGAAGATCAATCAACGCACAGTAGCCAAACTAGAAGCAGATAAGCTGCGCAATACCGCGCAGACTTCTTGCCGGGTGCCACGATCGTAAATCGAAGCTCGGATAGCATCGCCGAATATCGCCGACAACAGGCAACCAGGGTGTCATACTACTAAATGGTAACCGGCCAATTTAGGTAATCCTTAGGTCTTGTAGCCCGCCTAACCCTTCAAGCAAAAGGTAGCAATGACTAGGAGCTTTACTGATGCTCCCAATCCCGGTTATATAGGCGCCCCAATGTGAGGTAACTGTACCAACGATTTACGATCGTGACAACTGCCCGGATCAAGTGTAATCCGCCATCTTCCCGCCCTCCGCCCATAAATTCGTGAGCTGTTGGATTGAGAGGAAGCTCGCGGGATTTGCTTTTTCTTGCGGGAGGATGTCGAAGGGGGATATGGGTGTAGGGGAGTGAGGGGTTGGGGTAATGAAGCTGGTGAGAATCAAGTAGATTATGGAGATGAAACAGGATTGTCGGTGGTGGATATGGTGAGGAGGACGCTTGTGGGTCAGACATGTTACATGATGAGCGGACAATGAGTCAAATATTCAGCAAGCGGGTATGCAGAGCTGTGATCTCGACGTCTCAAATGACGCGCTGACGCGCCATCAAACCTTACCGCCGGCTTTCTCCGAGAGATCCCGGGAGATCCTTTGTTGCGGGGCACGGAACGTGTGCGGGACAGAATACCGACGGACGTTCGCCACTAATTATTGAAGATCGCCAAGACCGCATGGAGACTCCGCTTTCCCTGGGCTTCGGCCCCCTCTTCCTGTTTCAAGAAGGAAGTCTTGGCCTGGACCATCAAGGCGTAACGGAGAGGCTTCTCCCGGACCGGTGCGATGGAGACCGGACCGCCAAGAACATCCGCATGACCTCGATCCAAACCCTGAACGCAGTATAGATATATACACTCTCTCCCCAGCCAAGAGATCTACTCTTCCCTCTCTCCACCCAATCTTTGTACTATTACGAGTCAAGATGTCTTTCCAGCATTACGAAGCCGACACCAAAGCTCAGATAGAGCAAAACGAGAACCCGTACGATGACGGTCTCAACAAGAACCACAACCAGGACTTCGGGACGGGGCCGGTTCAACCTGGAGAAGTCCACCGTATGACCGCTGAAGAGAGAGCTGCAGCGCTCAAGATCGCTCAAGATGCCGATCCTGGTCCCGATACGCTCTCATACAGGTCGTTCGTTTTCACTTTGATCGTCTTGGTGGTCTGTATGTGCTCGGGTGATAACGGTACGTCCTGGGTTGGCTTTGGCGCTCGGATTTGGAGGATGTAACGTTGAGCTGATGGGAAGGATCGGGATCAGGTTTCGACGGGACGATCATGAGTTCGATCAATTCGATGACTCAGTATTTGAATTTCTTCCATATCACTTCGACCAGTGGTGGTGCGAGCAAGACGGGTATCATCTTCGTGAGTCGTAAAACCCCACTTGGAATATGAGCTGGAGCTTTCGATTTTCGAGTGCTTATCCAGTGCTAGGGTATCTACACAGTCGGTCAAGTCACCGCTTTCTTCCCTGCTTCCTACCTCCCGGACAGGATCGGTCGCCGTCTCTCCATGCTGGTAGGAAACACCGTTCTGATGTAAGCGACTCTACCCCTCCCCTTGTTGATCACCCTCTTCCCATGCCCATCCCGATCATACACCTTTTTAACGTATATCGCCTCGCTTACCCCTCTTCCAGCGCCGGCGCCCTCATCACCGCCAACGCCCACAACCAGGGAATGTTCATCGGCGGTCGTTTCCTCACCGGCCTAGGTTGCACCACCGCCTCCACCTCAGCCAAATCATATCTCGCCGAGATCACTTCCCCTTCCAACCGAGGTCGCTGGATGGGTCTCCTCAATTCATTCTACTACGTCGGTCAGATCATCGCTTCGGGAATCTCAATCCCATTCGGTCGAACCGCATCAGACTACGCTTGGAGAGCACCGATCTACCTTCAAGCTGTTTTCGCATTGATCAACGTCGCTTTCGTCATGTTCCTACCCGAATCACCGAGATGGCTCTACACCCGAGGTAGGAAAGAACGAGCCGTTGCGATCTTGGCGAAACTCCATTCGAGGGATAATGATGTGATGAGTCCATTGGTTCAACTTGAGATCCAGGAGATTGAGGAGAACATCAGCTTGAAGGGAGCCGATAAGACGTTTTGGGACTTCAGGGCTTTGTTCAGGACCGCAGCGGCGAGGTATCGGTTCATGCTTTGTGCCATCGTTTCTTGCTGGGGTCAATTATCTGGGAACGGTCTCATCACCTGTGAGTGCATTTATTAATCTTCGGTCCATGTATGAGCTGAATCCGGGACTGTCAGACTTTTTGCCTACACTCTTGAAACAAGCTGGGATCATCTCACCAGACCGACAACGAGTGCTGAACTTTGTCAACAGGTATGTCTCCTCCCACTCTCACTCCCTCGTTTCGCCCGTTGACTAAGCGCTCCTCTACTCAGTGTTACCTCCTTCATCGGCGCTCTCTCCGGAACCCTCATCATCGACCGAGTAGGCCGACGTAAGCTCATGCTCTTCTCCGCCTTCTCGTGTATGATCGGAATGGCCATCGTCGCCGGACTTCTCTCGCCTTCGGGGATGCATTCTTCCATGCGAGCGAATGCAGGGATCACCTTCATCTGTCAGTTCCCCCTCAGCTCTATCGATATAATACCAGCTGATATTTCGGAATAGTCCTGTTCATGGTATTCTTTTCGTTCGGTTGGACACCGCTACAAGCTCTCTATCCGGCGGAGGTATTATCCTTTGAGAATCGAGCCAAAGGTCTTGCGTTGCAAGGGATCGTAACGAATTCGGTCTCGCTTATCAATACTTTCGGCCTACCGTCAGCTTTGCAAGCTCTGGAATGGAAGAGTGAGCCAAATCGATCTCTACTTTCGTTCTCTCCTTGTCCACCTTCTGAATCCTCCATACAACAACCTCTCGTCCCACTTCTGGGGCTTTACATCTTCCACACGTAATTCGTCGTGCAGGGTCTGTGATCTCAAAACTCCACGACTCATTTTCTCACTCCTTCCTACACTTCTCCGCCTTCGGCCATATGCTGTCGTCTTCCCCGCAACTTAAAGCTCATACCGTCTCAGCGTATCTCATCTTCTTCGCCTGGGACATCGTAGGAATCGTCGTCATCTACCTCGTCGTCGTCGAGACCAAACAACTCTCTCTCGAAGACATGGATTCCGTATTCGATTCGCCCAATCCCAAGCAAAAGAGTTTCGATCTCGCTCGAGCCGCTAGGGAGAGGGCTAAGAAGGATCGGGAGGCTGCTGCGTTGTGAGGGTATTGAGCAGGGGACTCGTTTGGTTGAGGGAAAGGGCAAGATATTCTGCTACTGTGTATCTGAAAACGAGATTGGATGGGGACACACTATCCAGGGGGTCGTAGATCTTTCGCGTTCGCGTGCGGAACAAAGGATACTTGAGCTAAGAACAAGTGCGATGTATTCCCCAAGGCACTGTGCTGCGTCCTGTCGATCCCATCGCTGTCTTCTCCCCTTCCTGCCATTCTTTCATTTGCGAGCTTGACGGGACGCTTGTACGACTTTGACAAAGAGTATAGTTAGCTGACGGTCGAAAAACCCCTCAAGCGACAAAATATTGAACCACTTTATTGATGAGGCAGCTTTCAAACAATTTAATTTGTTGGAATCTTATGACGGAAAAAAACCGCCAGCACGTGGTCTGTTGTTGACGTGCTTGCTATTCCTGGAACTCGCTGTAATGATTTGGTAACCAAAAGTATCTTCTCAATTCGTCTTCTTTTCCTTGACATTGCCTGATCTCCACTTTCAGCTCAGCTCACTCATCATGTGGAAGCGCAAGGTGGACTGGGAATCCATCCTTGACGGGGCCTTGGCTACGGCCGAGATGTCACCTCTCATCGCCTCCATCCTCGCTCCATTGGTTTGTGATCCAATCCATCCCATCCTTTCGATCGAGGGACACAACCATCAGCTGAAGCGGATATACTTTAGGCCACGCTGTACAGTATACCTCCTGCTACTCAACCTTGGTATCAGCTTAATGCGATCTCCTCACGCGATTCGAAGGGTTGTAAAGCATTAGCTTTCGTCTCAATGGTAAGTCCCGCCGTGTCTTACCCCGCTCAATGGCTGCAGCTGACCTATTCGAACAAGGCCCTTTCCATCACTGCTACCTTCACATTCGCCATGCGATTCTCGAGGTTACAGAAACGCTGGAGAGTGTTGACCTTGATATCCACTACCGCATGGACCGTGACGACTATCGTGAGGTCCTCTCTCGATCCGCTTTCAAACATTGTATAGCTGACGATGTAAACGACAGTTGCAAATAGGCAACTTGGTGATTTTCGGGTCGAGAGAATAACGGGGCACCGATTATGGTACCCAAGAGGGTTTCTGTGGGAGCTTCACTGAAACGTCGGCGTTTGACTCCAACTGATTTCAGTCAGGATGTGCGTGAGTCGAATACTTGCCTGAGACTAACGTTCTTCTGTCAAACCGAAACACCGCTCACCACCTCATGGATCATGCTCTTCCTTCCTCCTCTTCCATCTGATTGTCGAATAAGGCAGACCACCCGAAGACGACCTACAGGTCCGGCTCATGTCGCAACCCTCTCTCATCCGCCAATCATTGCAGTGGTATGCTGAAGGTCGAGCAGGTCATTTCATGCCTAGCGTCGTTCCCCTCCTAACCATGGTTGCTCTCGCAGCTCTCATCTTCTCAAAGATCGTGTGCTGCTCGGATCCAGCAGAAAATGTCAAGCTGACAATGATGGTTACAGGAAGGATGGGAGTTCTTCGATGCGGTTTACTTTGCCGTCGTATCGATGGAGACCAGTACGTCTATACACCCCTGCATTTCAGACAATAAATAATTGGATCTCAGTTGGTTTCAGCATAGGCTATGGAGACTTCTCTCCCAAGTCTGCGGGTGGAAGATCGTTCTTCGCCCTGCATTCACTTATGGGTGTGCCGATATTATCCTCGCTCTGGGTGTGGTGAGTGAGTCTCCGAGAGTTGTTTGTATTATCTTCCTGACCCGCTCAGTTCACCAATATCGCTTCCTCGCTCGCCGATGGAGATTATGATGGCGGGAAACTCGAGGAAGATCACGGGGACGAAGTGCTGAAGACTCACGCCGACTTGGTGGAGGAAAAACACGCCGAGATCGACCGTGAAGTGACCGTAACCGACGACCCAGAATGTCTACGACATATCCCTGCAAACGGAGAGAGCCGGGACGATATAGAAAACGGATCGACAGAGCGAAGGAGGATGATTATTCGGCAGAGAACAAATTACTCAACAAACTCATCTCGGCTGGGTGTAGTCTCGAAGCTCAAGCTAGGAGGATCACGATGACTCAGTTGCCGAAGGTCCGGCTCCTCAGACTCTCTTGAGGGCCGATCGGAATCAGTAATTGAGGGATATGAGGAGTTGGGGATCGATGAAGGTGAGATGAAGGGGATTATGGCGGAGGAGTCGGATGGTGATTCGGATCTTATGCAGCAGGTGAGTAGAGTATCTTCTGGTCAACCCAAAAATCTCGTAGGTCGCGTTACATCTCCTTCGCCTTTTCGCTGACAAGGCTTTGCTCGTCTAGACCAAAGAGTATCGAACGACGTTCGCAGCTTTCTTAGCTTCGGCATCAGTTTGAGCGAGATGGACGGAAAATCCCAAAAAGCATTCGAAAGGCGTCGATCGGATGAACGCATCCGGTGGACAAGGGGAAGGAGGGAACAAAGCGGATGTGAGCGGGTTTGTCAATGGGCAGGAGAATGCGAAGGGTGCTGGAGGTCATGGAGATACCCTTCAGAGCGGTGGACAGGATAAAGAGGTTAGGGATCGGGAGGAAGAAGGGAAGACTGGTGCGGCTACAGAGATGGAGAAGGCGATGAACATGTCGAAGGCCTAGGGGAGTTGTACTGGTCTGATATTTCTTGGCGGGGATATACATGCATACTCACACCCGTTTCGGCGTCTTGACTGTTCATATACCGACACCCTCCACTACCATCCCCCTCCTTCCCCCGCTGCCTCTTTCCCTTCCGTGACCCCCAAATAGATGAGCGACTACGATCAAGCATGCTCTAACCTTCCCTCGCTACCTAAGCTTTCGAAGGCATCTTAGGTGGCAGAGGAGGGTTCGCCTTCAAAGCCTCAACATAATCCAGAAAACTCCTCTTTGGCGTCCCTTTCACCTCCCATACATCTTCCTCATCTATAACCACCCCTTCACCCCACATCTCCTTGAACAAAGCGTCAAGCCCGACGAACCCCGGTTTTTTCTCCGACTTCCTCATCGCGATATCCTCAGTCGTCAGAGTAGTGACGGATGTTACGGATCTGTTCACGGTAGTGAGCGCTTCGACAAAGTCATTACCGGTTGGCGAGAACTCGATGAGTGCGATGGTGCGGCCCACTACGGTGGAAGGGGAAACTGCTGCGATCTCTGCGATGCCGTAACCTATATATTCGAATGATCTGGGATTAAGGGATCAGCGAGCAGATCTAACGCGGTCAGGTCAGAACAGGCAGAGAGGGGAGGGGAGGGGAGGGAAGGGAACTGACGCGATTGGGTATGGGATGGTAGGTGCGTCCTTGTAGAATTCGGCGGTGTTTCGCATGATACTAGGCAGGGTGAAACTAAAGATCAATCTCAGTTCAATCCCAAACTGATCTTATGATAAATCAGTTGAAGGACGAAAGATACCCGAAAGTCAGAGCGAAACTACGAGACACGTCAGTATGGTTCACTGACGAGTGTGTGTGTGTGTTTGTGTGCGTCTATTTTCGAATGTGAAATGAGAAGGAAACATGTTGAATAAACACCACTGACTCTGCGAACAAGCCAGAGCAAACGAATGTCACCGGTACACCGGACTTCCTGATATCCTCCTCCATCCTCATCTTCTCGACGATGAATCCCCCTCCGACAGCTTCGAACTCCCTCGCTTCGGCTTCGGACTTCAAGCGGTGGGAGGTGTAGTATGAGGGGATGTAGTTCTTCACTCCTGCTTTGGATATGGCGAGCGCTAGGGAAAGTTCTTCTTGTGAACCGGAGTTACCTATTGTGGAACTGAGATTATGTCAGTGCGAGATTCGAAACGAGCTGTGAAATATTCAAGGGACAGTAATTAGAAGGGGAAGAACAAAGACGGTAGCCTCGACGCGCTGGAGAAACGATGACCCAAGGAGGGGGGGGACGTGAAGAAACATACGGTAGCGCAGAAGGCAGGAACGGTGTCGGACAGGGGAAAAGAGGACTTTCAGGGTGGAAGAAGTGGAGTGAAAGGAAAAACGAGGATTAAGGCTGTGGGTAGGAGGGTTAAAATTTGTTTGGGCATGAGACGTACAGGACGACATCGATCCCGGTTAGAGCTCTTACCAGACCAGCCTCATCGTTCAGGTCAACTGTCACCTTCTCCACTCCACTGGGTACAGTGGAGGTATCGGACGTGACACGGTGATAGACCTTGAGTCGGACTGCTTCGCCCATTGCGACGAGAGCTTGGAGAGCATGTTTCCCGATACTACCGTTGTGGCCGAAAAGGGCGATTGCATTGGGCATGCTGACGGGTTACATCTATAGTGCGGGAGAAAAGTGGGAGTCGACATCGTGAGACAAAACGGTGCTTGGTGAAGCTTATGATGGGTTGGGAGGAACGTCAAAAGCTCGGTAGCAAACCAATTTGGGATTTGGGGGCCGTTCCGGGCGCCGAACGGGTCGGGATCAGAAAACCCCCGATCGCAGATCGCACCAGATCTGACTCCGTGTGATGAGCGGGAAGGAATACTCCCGGGTTCAAAAGGACATCTCCTCGAAGTCCGATCGATTGGCTTGACCAGATAAGCAGAAAGGATCCTGAGCGGGAAACACATAATGCGTTCAAAGGTCGTTTATCATCCGTATACAAAGCATCTCAACCTCACCCTCTTTCCCTCCCTCCACTCGTCCGTTGGTTCTGGCAACCTCAACTCTCCTCCTTCATCCACACGTCTACCCTCATCCTCGATCACCAAGAACCTCTTTTACTCCCATGTCAAACAACCTGCTCCCTACGCCACCTTCCTAACCTTCCCAGTCTCAACCTCATAAACCCACCCACTAACCTTCCTCTCCCCATCCTCTCCCTTAACGACCAAGTCATTCCCCCTCAACCACTGCACATCCCTCTTCGTCTCCTCCTCCAAACTCCCGAACGGTAAGAAATCAAACCCCTCTTCCCTCAACTTGCCACCAACCTCCTCCCCCAAATTCCCTTCAACCACCTTGTAAGCATCTTCGTTCTTGAAGGACAACATCCCACAACCGGTATGTTTGATGAGTAAGATTTCTTTTGTACCGAGGAGTTGCTGTGAGATTAGAATTGAGCGGAGGGCATCTTTGGCGGAGGCACCCGCGTTACGGATCACGTGGCTGATCCAAGGGGGATGTTGAATGCTCTGGCTGGATCGATACGGGCGTCCATGCATGTCACTTGGCGAATCTATCAGCATGTGCGGAGTTCTGATGGAAACGATGAGCAGTGAGGAAGGGTAAGAGCAAGAGCAATTAGGGGGGATTGGGGGCACAAGAGCGAATCCTCGCCAGAGGTTTCCGCTCATGAGCGAGAAGAGAGGGAGATGAAGTGGTAGTAGGGCGAAGCGAGGGTGTTCGGGGTCAGAGGGGCCGGGCGAGCAAAAGGGTTGGGGAAGAACCTCTGGTCGGCAGGGGTTTGGAAATGGGTACAGAGTGATTGATTGTTCGATCGCGTCCACTCACCGACGACGTAATGCTTTGATGGAGGCAGAGCGAGGTCACCATCCTTGAACGTCGAGGCGTATTTGACATTGCCGGAGACCAGCTCGTTTTGGATCGCCGTGGATCCCATCGTGTAGCGAAAGATCGGTATCTCGATACGTTATCAAACGAAAGAGCGGGATCCGAGATTGGGGTGGTCTCATCTTGAAGCTATATACGATTACAGGCGCAAGATTACTCGTCATTATGGCGTGCTCAGACCTCCATTTGAAGCGGAAGGCTCGCGCAAGATGTATTTAATCTGGCATTCTCCCAATTAATCCGGGCAGAATTTCAGTCCTTTTGATTGATCTGGCCGTTTTGGTCAGAATCTGGTATCCATCCCGAACACCTCTAAAAGGCAAATTGACACACTCAAAAAGTTTCAGAACCTGTTGGAGAGCTTCTCTACATGCTCCATAAGCTATTCGAAGCCTTGTGGAATCCTTGGAGACTGTGCTCACCAATCAATTTGACGTCATTGATGTATTTCACACTGTGTGGATAGTTGATCAACCCCATCAAATTACTAGTGCCCCAAATCCCCATGAGATTGATTTGAACGGAGCTCATAACACTTACTTCATCTCTTTGGAGACTAAAGCGTTGTTGAGCGACTCATCTAGACCGCATTCGTCCCATTCGCGCCCCTTCGCGTCGCTATTCCTCCATGACACCACCTCGATCAACCATTGACTTTCCTCGAGGGATGTTAGGATCAGCTCCCAGGCGCAAAGGTCCCGGTCGCCCACCCAATGTCTACCGTTCAATTCATTCCGCTTCACAGAATGAACCTGCCCAGCCTCTCAGAATATTCGGTTCATTCGACGCGACATCGAATGACGCCGAACTACCTCCTCGAGACGACTCACACTCCCCGAGCCCGTCAGCAGATCGGTCAAGTGATCATTTTGAGGGTCGTTCGAAAAGAGCAAGAGTTCCTTGTCACGATCGTGTATCGAAGCTCGGATAGCATCGCCGAATATCGCCGACAACGAGCAACCAATGCTTCACCCCGACCTTGTACTCTGAAACGAGGTTTGCCCATGTTCCTTGCTTGCCGAAACAAGGCCACGTCTCGCTCCTTTGTCCCCGATTCAGCCCCATTGTCCTTACCACGCTTCCCCTCGCCTTCTTCAATCAATCCATTGTACTCATCAGGCTTCCCCTCGCCTTCTCCGATCAATCCATTGTACTCAGCACGCTTCCCCTCGCCTACGATAAAACACCATTGACCTCGAAACAAGACGCCGACATATCGCCGACTATAAGCAACCAATGCTTCACTTCGGCCTTGTATTCTTAAACGAGGCTCCCTTTTGCCCCTCTGTCTCCGACGCGATCCATTGTACTCAACACCCTTCCCCCTCGCCTAAGACAAAACACCATTTATCTCGAAACAAGACAAGCCGAAGATAGGCCAGGAGAAGAAGGTATAAGAGAGATGAGTCGAGAGACGGAGAGAACCAGCGATTCGAGATTGAAAGTCATCGAAATTCATTGAAAGTCAACGATAGTCATACATAGTTACCTAGCTTTGCCGTACTCGATCTAGCCTTTGCACTGTTTAGCCTACGCTACTCGACCGGCACTTAACTTGGCTACACCCACGCGTGTCCTCGAGTTATTCAAGCTAAGTTCGACAACGGTAGCCAAACTTTGCCGAAGCCAAGTCAACCGTCGCCGATTCCAGGAGCTGAGCGTCGGACCATACTGCTGGTCGACGTACAGTAGCACCGTGACAGGTTTCACGTTCAAACTCGCTCAATTCGTCTTCTTCCTCTTCGACTTCCCGAAGGGTCTTCTTGGGAAGCAATCGAATGGATGACTAGCTGGAATCGCAGCCGGTCCTGGTCCCGACGAAGCACGAGAGACATGCTTGAGGCTGTCCGGTCTTCGGGTCCCAACGAGACAAGAGAGACATATGTCCCCGAGCAGCTAGCTGCCTTGCTGCAGCGCAGTGTGTCGTGCCTGCAAAACATCAGCAATAATTCTCAAACATGATACAAACAGACTCACTGATACACAAAAGCAGGGAAGTAACCATTCGAATGACAGACGAACTTGTTCGTTTGCATCGTAGCAATTCGGACCTCGCAACTCGCTGCGGTAACGATCGATCGTCACTACCGATGGTGTGTACCGCCTCAGACGACCGATATAAATCGCCGACGCAGGGAGGTATCGATCGGCTGCGTGATCCCGAGGCTGTACCAAGCCCAGCGCTTGTCTGCAGAGCACGGTTTCCGGGAATCTCCAAAGATTGGGTCGCTCGATTTCATCCACATCGGTGCGTATTCCTCACCTTGACCATATTTTGGGTCAAAGTTACGGATAGCGAAGACCTTTTTGACCATAGCGAATGATGTTGAAAAGATAAGTGGTGAAGGACAAGTACTTTTGAACGTAAAGTTGATCGAATGATTTGGATTTCGAGGCGTTCAAAGGGGTTGTACCTCTTTTGGAAGGCAGCTGTTGGTTGCAAAGGTCTTGTGTGATGCACAGGTTGTATTGTATAGGTGATTTATTGTGAGCGAACAGGGCGATCTGATTGCTTTGGGTTTGTAGATATGGCATTATTGACGGTGTTATTGTTATTGTATCGAAGTTGAATGAACATCTACGTTGAGTGAATTTCGAGTGAGTTTCAAGTTGAAACAAAAGACGATCAGCAAACAACAGGGCGGTGCTTTTGTAAGACGTCTAACAAAAGCTTAGGAGTGCTATTCTTTGCATGGAGCGTCTTGTTCGGTGACGATGGGCAATTTTCAGGTAGTACTATAGAGCCTTTCGGTCAAAGGAGGTCCCTTCAAGAACAAAAGGCTCACTGGTGTTGCGCTCTCCGGAAAGGTTGGTAAATCATTGTTGACTGGTGCGTGATGTCTGATGGGACGTTCGAGGCTCAGAACAGCATAGGGAATGCATTCGCTAGGTGATTCAGATTGTGAACAAAATGCCCAGATTAATCAAAGGATGACTGAAGTTCTGCCCGGATTAATTCGAGAATTCCAGATTAATAGTCCAATGCTAACTTAAATCAAGGCTCCCACGTGGCGGCGAGGGCCTTGGCTCGCGGGGACGGGAGGTGCGGATCACACTGAAATTCCCTCTGATAACCGGTCACTCCAACTCTTGTCATTTCGGGACCGGACTGGATACCGACGTTCACCCCTAGCTGGTATGGTTGGGGATGATGCGGTAACGAGTTTGGTGTCACGGATACGATCGCATTACGACATATGTTCGACATACTACCAGTCGCTCTGGGTTCGTGCAGAACTGCTTTTATCCTTTTGCTCTGCTATGCGGAAGCTTACGATATGGATTTGCAGGGCGAACATATTCATCATGGTTACTTCCTCTCACCTACCGATACTAAAGAACAAGCTCAGAGACAGCTCATCGAGCTGCTCATCACTCGAGCCGAATGTCCCTCTCTTCCGAGCGAATTCATCAACCACGATAGCCCATCCCCTCACAATGACTCCGCTCACACGACTGCCGTATCATCCCCTATCGCACCCTTGACATCATCGACTCCTTCGACCGCATCCTCCTTCACGTCTTCCTTCCTAGCAATCTCAACGCCAAATACACCCTTGTCCGATAATGAGCAGGTTCCTCGAGTCCAAGTCCTAGATGTTGGATGTGGGATCGGAGGGACGAGCCGGTACCTCGCGAAGGAGAAAGGTTGGGATGTCACTGGGGTGACCATATCCCAAGTCCAGGTGAAGATGGCATATGATCTCTCGTACCGTATTTGCTCCTCCACTGGGCCCCCCGACCATGCCGAGCTAACCGAAAAGGATGGTGTCGGGTCATCGAGGGGAACGGCTAGGCCTGAAAACCCAGAGATAGTCGAGCTGAGCGGCGGATCATCCCAATTCATCCAGCTCGACGCGGGGTTTCTCCACCCACACTTCCCACCCTCCTCCTTCGACATCGTCTGGATCTGCGAAGCTCTCTCTCATCTACCTGACAAACCCGGCTTCTTCCATAACGCCTTCACCGTCCTCCGACCTTCCGTCTCCTCTTCCTCCTCTGGTCAATCCAATCCTCCTATCGGTCGACTCGTCATCGCGGACTGGACCAAAGCGCCAAACCTCACATCCGAGCAGCACCAAGCTGATATCATCCCCATCGAGAAAGGCATGTTGTTACCACCTTTAGCTTCTGACAAGGAATACGTGGAGATGGCGAGGAAGGAGGGGTTCGAGCTCGTCGGTGAGGTCTTGGACATAAGTGAGAAGGTGTCGAAGACTTGGTACGTCGATGATGATGTCGCTCAGTAAAGATGCTGTTATCAGAGCTGATGCGGTGTGATCAGGGATATCTCACTCTCGCTACTCAACCCATCACTCTTCGCACTCGCCTTCACCCTTGGCGCGGATTTCGTCAATTTCCTGAAAGCATTCCAGGCGATGAGGAGGGGCTTCGCGAATGGTTCCTTCAGGTATGCGGTCTTAGTGTTTGAGAAAAGGTCATGAGCCCGGTGTCCGGACAATCAAGTCAGTTCGATGAACTTCCACTAAGTACATATGTTAGATTGTTCATGAGTCATACACGTGGAAGGAGCGTGTGCGTATGGATAGTTGTTGATGGGAATCACAATCGGTTCCTGAGAATCACTATTTCGATTTTATCGGTTCTGTATCTTTTCTCTCCGTTTTTATCATTCCCTTCGCGAGTATACATTTTCTAGAACTTCATATCGACCACTAGACCTGCCTATCAGGGATACAACGACCTAACCACGAGACTCATCACGAAATTCATGAGATAAACGAAACGAGACGAGACGACCGGCATCGGTTTGCCCTAGATTACTTTCACGTTAGACTTGCATCCTTTGGCATTTGCTACTTGTGAGGCCATACCAATTACCGGGCTTCGAACCCCCTTCAAGCTGACAAGGGGTCTCTCAGAAACAGCGACACCGTCCTTTTCACTCTCACATCCTTAGCCGATATCACCGGGACCTCAAACCTTGTAGATCGTAAGATCTCAGGATGCACAGCATTTCATCGTCCCGTATGTTCTGTTCTTCGATTAAAACCCTCACCTTTCATTCACACCCGACATATTCTAATCTGTCATCAATGACTCCCCAGTAAGTCGATCCCTCATCCCCCTTCCCTCCTCCCTGTCCACCCTCATCCAACGCATCATCCCCCTCCTCCCCTTAATATTCTCCTCGAACGTCCTCGCAATCTCCTACGAATGGTCCAACCACCTTCAACCCCTCACCTCCCTCCACCACTGGATCTCTCCGATAACCCTAGCCGAGATCTTTCGGAGATCATACACGAACGGCGCTTCGAGTTTCCTGGTCAACCTCCTCGGTTCGATCGGGACTTCACTTTACCTCCATCACACCCTTCACGGGGATTGGTATTACCTATATACAGCAGGTTTTGGCGTATTACACTTGTTTCCGTTTAGCGCTGTTATCGTGAGGTATGTGATTCGAGCTAGTGATGAGAGGAGAGCGAAGAGGGTGAAGGAGAAAGAGAAAGAGGAAGAGAAGGTGAAGGTGACGGAGAAGGAGAAGGGGGAGGGAGTTCAGGAGGGGGAAGAGGAGGAGGATGGAGGAGAAGTGAGGGACGCGCTGACGAGTTGGCTGAGGGTGAATCGTTGGAGGATGTGGATGGATTTCGCGGGGATGTGCTGTGCGATCGCGGCGTTGCTTGAGATGGGGAGGATATGATGAAGGGAGAGGTATAGATGATTAGATGAGTAATTGTGTCTTCTTTCTTGTATTTCAGCATCATGATGTATTTTACTTTCATTCAAGATGGTCAAGCGGATGCTCGGGCTGATGTTGGATTGAACACTTCTGACCAGGATCAAGTTGAAAGACCATTAAGGTAACTCAGCCTTTCTTCCTTCATATACCCCTTATTCTCTGCCAATGCTACCGCCGCCACTTTGACCCGAAGCGATCATCACCCCATCCCTTGCTCCTCCCCCTCGTTTCCTCTCCACACATCCATTCCCCTCACGAAAAGATTACAGATGCTTCTATAAATCCATCGAGCTATGTGCAAACGAATCCTTTTCCTTCCTCGCGTCGTATCGATAATTGACCTCCTCTCCTTGAAGAAGCCCTATTATACTTCTCTCATCAATCTGTCAAAATCCTACTAAGGCTGTCTTCTCCGCTCTTCCCGTTCATCACCACCCCAGCCTGCTTTCCAAAGACTCCAAATCGCCATCTTGTTCAGCCAGATGTCGAACCTGTCCAATCCCGAGAGGTCGGTACTGGGATACACGGTGGAGTCCCAAATGGACCAGCTCAGCATCGCAGGAGGAGGAGCGGCGGAAGCGGGGAGGGAAATGGCAGAGCCGGAGATGGTGATAAAAAAGCAGCGGATGGTGATCGAGATATTCACTAATTACCGTTGTGTCGATCGATTGGACGCCCCATTGGCAAGACATGATACCGCCCAGCCCACCATTCTCAGCGAGCTCGAAACCAACCAGGAGGGATACTACGAAGACATTTTCAGCATCTGTTGTCAGTGTCATCCCTTAGGGACCCATCTCGTCTGATTCTCATACCCCTCAATCCCAAAACTCCTCCATAACCACAAGCTTATCGTGATCCTTCCTAACCTCAGAGGTACATCTCACTCTTTTCCTCATCTGCAAAGGTGGAAATAAAGCTACTCACTGCGAGTCAATATGCTGCTGGATGTCAATCCAAACCCCATTGATCCAACGGCCCCTACCAGCTCTGAGTTGGGGATGAAGGTGGAGGACCCCAAAAATCGATCGTCGGAATATCGAGCAAAGCATCGAAATTCCTCTCCTCTTCTCCATTACCACCATTGCATACGTTTAATCCGTACTATTGATTCAATGATAGTATCCCTCATCACTATGACGTAGATCAGCTTGGCGATCCTCTTCCTGAAACTACTTCCTCGGCTATCCTTCCATAAGATGTGGAAAAGATTTCGAAACATACCCGATATCGACCATGTTGTGAGGATCGAGCGACTTTATATATATTGACCTGTTCTTGATCCACTGGACGATCTCTACGGGAGATGAATATAGTGCTGCGACACTGATATATGCGAACCAGTTGGAATAGCCAGTAGCACTTCGCCCCGTTGAAGTAGAACGGATAGTGGTCGAGCCAGAACTGGGAGCCTTCGGTAGCCCGTCGACACGTTTTCGGAAGGGTCTGTCGCACGAGCCCCCATTTCGAGACTTCTTTCCGCTGGTGTAGCCTTGATGAGACGCGTCAAGGAAACGGCAGTCAGGAGAGAGGAGAGCTTCATGGTCCGTGAACGAAATTCCCGGAAGGCATCAGCTGAGGAATGAGTACAGCGAGGCGCAAAGCCATATTGACACCATTTTACATCCCAGCAATCTCGGTCGATATGGTCCTGGTGAAGCTTGATTTCTCGCTGCATTTAGAGTACGCCTGAGAGATCAGTCCGAGGTTGCTCTCCTGTCGATCCAAGCTGTCATCGGTGGGAATGATCCACTGCCGCGGGATGCTATGGAAGCTGGGTAGCAGCCGGGCCACATGTATTCTCACCAATGATTTTTTGGGGTCACGCGGTGAAGACCAAAGCCCCACTGGTTTGTCGGCGAAATCGCCGCGGACTGGTCCCGTCCTCCCACTTCTATCGGTCAACACGGATGGAGTGAGCTAGCCAAATGGAGTTATAATCCCTATCTGACCTCGAGGTCACTCACGAGACTCCCATCCCCACCCGATGCCGAAATGACCGAAGAAGAAGACTATAATAACGTTTCAACCCACCTCGCGATGGTCCCCTCTTCCCATTCTCATCAATCCGGCCACCATGTTATCGCTTCTCGGTGTAGGAATCCTACTCGCATCGACTTCATCCGCTCAGACGACAACGTTTGGTCAATGGTGTGGGAAGTATTATCAAATCGGAGCACCTTATCCAACCTCTCGACCAGCTGGATCCCTCTTCCCTTACCCAAGGGGATCGGATCAACCACTCCTTGACTTCCGATGTGTTACCGCCAGCTCGCTATACATCTCGGGAGATGATCAGCACGACCCGCCGAAGATTCTTGTAGACACCAACGTCACTTACGATGTCGGTCAGCCCTGTGAGTCTACCTTCATCGTCCTTCATTCAATATCCCGCTGACCCGAACAGACCACGGCGCATGGAGCGGTAACCTTGAAGTCGAAATCTACATTGACGGCGGTAAACTCCTCACCTCCGGCTCTGCAGAAGTAAACACCCTCGGTACCCTCCTCCCATTCAATACCACTTCCCTCAAAGCCCACGCAACCAATTACAACCTAACTTGCAAAGCTACCATCAACGGACAGACTTTCTACGCCAACTCGACCTTGGCGTACCTCCCGCCTAACCCTTACGGGGGGAACACGGTGAAGGTTGATCGGACTAGTGGGGCTTTGATTGTGAGGAATGAGACTGCTGGCACGAAGACTTGGGAGAAGATCATTCCTTTCGGGTTCTACGACGTGAGTGAGAACTCTTACCGATACAAGCTGTTTTGTATATCGCTGAGAGATACAGAGCTACAACAGTACTTCTGACCCTACCATTTACGGAGATGGCTATGGAACAGATGTGAGTCGTGCGGGTCCCTCCGACATCGTTGACAGCAACCCATAATTTGACCTTGACTCCATCTTAGGCCGCCCAAGACACCCTCTCCCGCCTGCATCTCGCTAAATCCCTCGGCTTCAACATGGTTCACACCGTCCCTCCAGGCGGATATATGCCATACACCTTCGACGCCAATGCCACCGCCCAATTCGAGGAGTACCTCGATACCGCAGAATCCCTAGGGCTGTACGTCCAATACGACATGCGGAACAGTTTCCTCAACCTCTCTTCGGTCGACTACCAAGTGAAATACCTCCGTAACCGATCGAACATACTCGCTTGGTACACCGGTGATGAGCCAGATGGAGCCGACTATGCCCTCAACTCCACTCAACTCGCTTACAACCTCATCTACTCTATTGACGCTTATCACCCTGTATCCCTCGTACTCAACTGCGAGAATTACTACTTCCTCGAATACGGACTCAACGGTGCCGACCTACTCATGGTCGACCCTTACCCGATCGCTCAAAACGCTAGATGGTCAAAACCTTACGACACGTACGTCGACGTGAACTTCGGTGACAGCGGATGCGACAACTGTAACGGTACCTTCTACGATATTTCCACAAGGATAGAGAGTAGTCGGAATCGAGCGAGGTTACAAGGTGCATGGAGGACGAAACCTGTCTGGATCGTACCGCAGAGTTTCAATGATGGTCAGCAGGAGTTCTGGTATAGGGTACCTTTTGGGACGGAGGGGGAAGCTGTGACCTCGATCTTGGCTTGGAATCATGGGGCTCAGGGGCATGCTTCTTGGAATTCACAGTATAGTTCGCAGGATCTTCTTAATGTGAGTCGGCGAGGTCAAAGCCTTGAGACACCCTTACCCCTTCTCCCTCTTCTCTCCTGTCGGCCCCCCCCTCTTTTCCCTACCTCTCCCTCTTCTTCTGTCCATCCCTTGTTATCCCCCTCCTCTACCATGTCCCTCTTCTCCCTTCGCACCCTCCTCTACCTCTCTCATTCCCGCCTCGACCACCGTCACGGCCCCCTTCTCTTCCCCCTTCCCTTCGGGCCTCCCTTCCTTCCCTTCCCCCTCGATGGAATCCGTCACTGACATCGCCCAGAACGCATCCATGATCGCTTCCGCCCTCTACTCTCAAACCCGCTTCCTAATCGGCGCCTACGACACCCGCCAAGAAATCCTCACCAACCTCTCCTACCCAGGTATAAACGGCTACGACGTCTCCTCATGGACGATCCCAAACTCAAACAACACGGGTAAAGATGAGATCCTCGTGTTCGCCGTGAACCAGAACTACGGTCCGAACGATGCGGGACCGAGTTGGAATGGGATCTTTACGTTGGCGAATTGTAGTGGGACGGTGAAGGAGGTCCTGTTTGGGAATGTTACGACGATGAAGGATGGACAGCCTTTGTTCTTCATGCCGAGGACTAGTGTGGCGGGGGTTATCTTGGAGAAGCAGAAGTAGGAGGAGGGGTACCGAATGGAGGCAAAAAGCGCTGTTGGGGATTTTGTACCCTCGAGCGAATAAATTAATAATGAAAGATCCCGTATAATCATCAAGCCTGATGTGATGGGTGTTGAACGACTGTCGTCACATCCCAATCAATCCCCAGGTTCCGACGATTCTCATGATGCAAGTAAGATATGAGATGAGGCACTCGCACGAAGAACAAAGATGATCGATCTCATTCGTAAACGTTCCTACCGAAAACTTCAAGTCCTTCTAGTGCGAACTATCATGGTCCGTGAGGAGAGCGAGGTTCCCCGCAATCATGCCACCAAACCTTATTGCCGGCTCTCCTCCGGGAGATCCCTGCCTGTAGCAGAATGCATAGACCTCATCCCTCACAGGCACACCCCATCGGGCAAGAGAGAGGGAGGGGAGACTGCGAATTCTAAACGTTCAGTACTCGAGTACAGTAACCCAGATCAATGGCTTACCAGAGATAAGGAGGAAGTACGACGCTTGGAGAATTCCCCTGAGTGAGTATCGGCAGGAAAAGTCCCGCTTCCCCGAGAAAGATAAGGACCTTTACGATCATTGGTCGAATTTGTGTTTGGCAATTTCCGGTTCGTACGGAACGGGGAGTTTTTGGTTGCTTATCGCGAAGGTTTCCCTGGGGGACTGTTCCCCCCCCATTACCCGCAAATGGGGTTTGTTTCCCATTGGTCTGATGTGATTGAACTTGAATCGCTCCGGGTGAACCAATATACTTACACTTTCATCACTTTTCTCTCTTCTGACAAAGTCTCCATAACACCCCTCTTACTCCTTGAACGTCTATCCGCTTGAATTCTTTGATACCTACCCGGCCGTCATGTCGACCACCGGCCCTGACCTCACTTACAACGACACAGGTGACGAAGCCTGGCAACTTACCGCCGCCTCCTTCGTCGCCCTTCAATCCGTACCAGGTCTCGTCATCCTCTACGCAGGTCTATCCAAATCAAAATGGTCCATCAACTCGGCGTTCATGGCTTTCTATGCCTTCGCAGCGACCCTCATCGTATGGGTGGTTTACGCTTACAACATGGCTTTCGGGGATCAGTGGATACCTATCTGCGGCGTACCTTATCCGGCTATCGGGATGGATCATGAGTTGCAGCAGAGCAGTTTACCTGCTGCGGGAGTGACGCAGAATTACGCTCAGGCTACGATGGTGTGAGTGGAAAGTTCACACCGAAGATGAGAAATTCAACTGATCTCCATCGACTTGGATAGGTACTTTCAATTCGTCTTTGCGTGAGTCGCTTGCATAACCCTTTCCAAGCGTGATTGAGAATGCTCGCTTG
>JAABUH010000492.1_pt1 | contig 58043 bp, 64 predicted proteins | sample 5559121 | NCBI WGS metagenome assembly JAABUH01 (sample SAMN10711871, study PRJNA513364) | rock metagenome | isolation source: Antarctica rocks | place: Antarctica: Victoria Land, Battleship Promontory nord | collected 2015-12-28 | reverse complement strand
AACAGGCGCACGAAACTTTGAATCTTCAGTACCCCACTATGATTCTGCGCAACAGCTGCCTCATAAGCCTTTCTGTACATATGCAGGCCCTCGGAGAACAGTTGTCTTCTATCGCTCCACCCAACATCCCTTCTCAACTTCTCAGACGAGACCCACTGCGGGAAGCTAATGAGCATCTGCACCACATCAATGCCAACATTCTCCCCCGCTGGTATGTATCTTACCCCGCCAGCTATCTTGTAATCTTTGACTAGTGCAGTGGAAACCTCGCTCAGTGTCTCGTATCGATGCCCGGAAATGTTGTAGCACTGTCCCTTCACCGCGTTTCTGTCCTCATGTGCCGCTATCGCAACATAGGCTTCAGCGCAATCGTCGACATGGGTCCCGTGCAATATACTTCGAGAGTCGGCGGCGAGTTCAAGGACACCATTTTCAGCGGCTCTTGCAGCCATCTCCAACAACGGGCCATAAAAGCTGCCGCTGAGGCCGTAGACGGTTGTTGGGCGGAGGAGAACGGCGTCAAAAAGGTCGCTGTGGTCAAAGATTTTTGGGGCGTAGGTCGCTCGGTGAATGGCGAATGGTGGAGGATTGATGGGGGACTGCTCAGTATGCGGAGCGAGGGCTTCTGCCCCGTCGAGGTAGGTCGTGCCGTAATCTTTGCAGCCGGATGTGAAAAGGACAAGCGGGCGGATACCAGCCTTGTTACTTGCCAACGAGAGGGCGCGGATAAGCGCGATCGTGTCGTTGTAGTGAGGGATGTAATCGAGGATTTGTTCTGTCGTAGAGACTATCACGTCGAATGTTCGTTCCTGGGCTTGCAGACGCTGGATGAAGTCAGAGTCACCAGCTGATCCGAGGACAGAAATGATCTCGTCCGCCGCCAAGGATGTTCTGGACTGAGCATTACGAACGAGTCCGTAGGTGGTCCATCCTGCCCGCACGAAGGCTCTGGCGACGGCGTTACCAATGTATCCATTTGCTCCAGTCACTAAAACCGTCTGAGCTTTTGAGCTTGCCATTAGAGCTATACACTGTAGATTGGCTAAGCCTAGCTAAGTACTATTGACAAGTAAGGAGGATAGACGGGTACCAAGTGGAACAGTAGTAGTTGCAATCACTGTGGGTGTAGAAAGCTGAGTTGTTAATAAGATGAAGGGCGTATTTGTAGTAGCGGAATTGGTGAGTCATGGATCGAGCAAGCGACTTCGGCAGCAGGAACTTCCATTGCTTCGCCGTACCATGTTGCAAACCTCCTCCTTCATTTGCGGACGGGAGTGGAGGTTAAGACAGCCAAGTACATGGAGGTAAATTCAGAATAAGAAGCGAGAAGCGAGAAGCAGTTCAACTCGGACTGTCATTCTCCGGTCCTTCCGGCGTTTAATAGAGTTGTCGCACAATAACCTTGGCTGCTTGGCACTTACTTGGCAGCTTGTCATTCTAGACTTGTTTCGGACTAGAGAATCTCGGCTCGGTTGTCAGAGCTTCGCGACAGAGATGAGGTTAACTTGGCGTGCTTACCTAGGTACCTAGAGTAATCGCCCAACCCATTTCTATCAAGCTAAGCCAACTCATATACTCAAGTTCATCATAAGTGAGAAATCAATAATGCAGCCATTTCACGTGTCATCGACAAGATGAAGGTCAGCGTTCTTCTCCGAAACTGATCAGCAGATCTCGATAGTTCTAAGGCGGGCATGATCCGCGCAACTCGTGTGTTCTTTGACAACGCGATCAAGATGTATGTCACGACAGGTCAGACTGATATTGATGAAGAGATCGTTCAGCAGCGTCATGAAGACTATTACTACAAATGATGACGCGATCTGCACTGTCTGATGAGTTAAGAAAACGTCGATGTCAATATGTACATGATTCGCTCATCCTGTTGGAAATAGGGGAGATGGTAATCTCCGCCTTCATAGGGCTGATAGGGCTGGGGCCCGCTAGTAGAGTTTTTACCTGCTCGCTCGTACCTCTGTACATTAGAATTGGCCCGCAAGTATCATGGTATCGCCATCGTATGGGAACACCGGTTCTATGGACGAAGCCTACCATTTCAGGTCGATCCAGAAATAGGTCTTGCTTTGGTGGGGTACGATGCCTACAAATACCTAAGCAATGATCAGGCTCTGGAAGATATCGTATTCTTTGCAACCATTTTCCATCCGCCAGGCCACGATGGTGCATCACTCATAGGGAATAAGGTCCCATGGGTTTGGCATGGCGGCAGCTATACTGGTACACGGGCTGCGAGAATCCGCCAGCGCAATCTAGACGTAGCTCAGCTGGATGCATCTGTATGTTACAATACTATTATAAAAACTATGCCGTCGAATTGCTCAGATGATACTCACGCTGCGATTAAATATGCCGATCAGATTCTTACCAAAGGAACCGCGAAAGAAAATTCGCTCCTTAAGAGAGCAATCTTTCTTACAAACAACGCCATTCCAAGACAAAATGCCATCTTTCCAAACGTCAAGAAATCCGATGACTTGACGAACTGGGACGTTGCCAATGTCATCGCCTATCCCTACCAGGGGAGCCCATGGAGCTTCCAAACCTTCGGCTATCAGATAGCCCTGAGTGATTTTCTGCGATCGAGTGGAAGAGTGGAATCCGGCAAACTTCTCGTTTACTCTGCAATTTCCCAGCTTCGTCTTGATCAGCAACACGGACGATTCTCCCACCACCGTAGCTGGCATCACCGCAACCTACGGTTCCGAAAAGGCCTTTTACGCCCTCCTCTACTCTATCCTTCAAAAGGCCTACATCGACGACTCTGGCTTCACTCGGGGCTTCGTCCGCGACCCCGTTGATGCTGTCTCTTGGACCTAGCAGCTTTGCACCCAATTTTCCCAATAGCAAGTCGCTAACATCTCGAACACGCGCAATCTCATCTCCCTCTTCGATAACCTCGAAACTACCTCAAAATACTACTGTCGAGGACCGCACCCCTACGCTCCCTTCCAAGCTGACGTCGATGAAATTCTGAAGTTGGGCGACTGGCACATGAAGCCTTCAAATGTCATGTTTACGGACGGTGAACTCGACCCTGGCGCACCTTGACTGTGCATTCCATTATAAAAATCAACCAAAAAGCTCCAAATCGACAGAGCACGCAGGAGGTACCGCCGTGCAACGAGCCTCCACTCGGGGATGCTGTGTTTGGGAACGTATGGCCAGACGCGGTGCATGCCAGCGATATTTTCAAGGGGCTTTCTGACCCTGGAGTCGGGCTACCAGCTGATGAGGGTCCGGAGCTTTTTGGAAAGGCGCTAGATGTTTGGTTGAAGTGTTTCCGTCCAAAGAGCGATGACTAGAGTGAAAAGGGAAGTTGAGAGATATTGGCTGACTTTCTCGAATGCGATTGAGGCACGGAAGGCTGATGAGATCGGGTGAACTCACGTTCAAAGAAGAAAGATAACCACAACACCATTGTACCAGCGCTGTTAGGAATCGAACCTAATATAATATAACTCTCTAACGACTACGTTGTTGGCATCTCTGTATAAATCTAATCACTGGCTTGAGAGTATATCGAACCTTTTCAAGAGCCTGATCATGCCTCCACGGTATTTCTCATACTGCCTTAGCATAATGTAGCATGGCCACCTTGAGACGACTTTTACGTCCATTACCCAATCCTTTCTCTTCGTATAACTCTTGATATTTACGACGACTCCACATGAAGGGCTGTTCGTAGATGGGTAGAAAATCTACATGACTGTTGCAAAGAATACCGCGACCTTATGCGGAAAGCTCAGCCGTATAGGGCTGGGTCTCATCCGATACCGATTGACTGTAGGGCGCATATCCTACTACCTACATCATGGATCCGTTCTCACTTACTGTGGGAATCGCCAGTTTGATTACTCTAACGGCGCAAACTTTGCGACTGACGAAGAAGTATGTTGACGGAGTCATGCATGCGAAAGACTCGGCAGTTGCACTTACCAAAGAGCTCGAAGTCCTTGATACCAGTCTTAAACGTCTTGACGCCTTCCTGAAGGGCGACGGCGGAGACTGTTGTGTAGTCGACAGAGACTCGGTGCTAGCTTGCAGTACCGCCGCTGGTCAGGCAAAGCTTACGGCTTTGTGCGATAAGCTAACTGCTGTTGGGTCAAGTCGGAGAAGTCGATTGTTATGGCCGTTGAACAAGGAAGAACACCTTGAATCCATTCAAGAGTTGCGAGCTCTTTCGCAGTGGATACAATTTGCTTTGACTATCGATGGCTAGTATAGATCCTTGTCTCGCATGCTTATTTGAGGGATCATCCTAACCTTACAAGCACTCTGCTCTCGAAAACCTCTGAAAATGTTCTGGGAATTTTCAAGAAGCAACTAGAAGGCTTTCAATTGCTCCAAGACGTTGAGGCCCGCGCCAAATCAATTGAGAACTCAATCACCGGTAAACCATTTTCAGTATAGTCTCTCGTCTTACGCATATTACATCAACCAATTGTACTCTCTCATCCAACTCATTCCACATTGAAATTACATGAACCTTTCCAAGCGGAAATCTGAAGCAATCTGATATGTGTAATCAGAGCAAAATCGAATATATCGAAATGATCGGGAAGAGCGGGAACGCAATAATATTTTGGCCTGGATCTCGTCTTTTGACTATGAAAAAAAGCACCATAGCATCAAGACGCCACGTGTAGACGGAACTGGTGAATGGCTGTTGCAGAGACCTGAGTTCCAAAAATGGCGAGATGAAAGAAACGCAATCTATACCTTGTGGTGTCACGGCTTGTAAGGGTCAGGAAAGTCGGTGCTTGCGTCAGTACCTCATACAGTTTCTTCTGGCTACGCTGATTGAAAACAGGTCCTTGGTCATAGATCGCCTGAGGGACGATGCAAGGGGTCAAGATGCTGCTGTAGCCTTCCAGTACTTTGACTATCGAGACCAAGAGAATCAGTCGCCTACTCATATCCTAGGAAGTATCCTCAGACAGGTTGCGGCAAAAAGATGTCCCGTCCCGAAACCGACTTCAGACTTACATCACAGATTCTCTGTACAACGCAGACAGCCAGAACTCCAAGACCTTGAAAAGGCACTATTGGCAACTTGCGGGGATTTCAGTAAAGTATTCATCGTCATTGATGCTCTGGATGAATGCGACGAGAACAAACACCGAAGGACATTGATGAAATCGATAGCTTTCTTGCAACAGAGTCCGAGCGTTAGGCTTTTTGTAACAAGCCGCTCTCATCCGCAGGACATAAGGACTGCTTTTGAAGATGCTCCTCAAATTGAAGTCGAAGCAAATGCGTCGGATTTGCGATCATATCTTTCTCAGGAAATCGAGGATAGCAGAGCTGTGAAAGCCATGGACATCCCTTTCCGGATTGAAGTTGTAGAAAGAATAGTAAAGGCAGCTCAGAAGATGTGAGTTCCCTCATTTCTTGAGGAGATATTGTTTTGACCTCTGGTCAGGTTTTTATTAGCCGTACTACAGATCCAGAGAATTCTGGCCGAACCTACAGCTGGCGAAATGGAAGAAGCACTCCTTACCATGCCGACTACTCTACATGATGCGATCGAAGAGACACTAGTGAGAATAGATAGGCAGCCCATTAGCCGGCGAAGACTCGGTCTGAAGACTTTGATGTGGATATCTCACTCGACAAGGCCGTTGACCGTAGCAGAATTAAGCGATGCTCTTACCATCCGCTCTGGTCAAACTGATCTCAATCCGCGGTACCGCCCAGCAAAAGAGTCAATTATTGAATGCTGCTTGGGGTTGGTTACTGCTGATGAAGAGAGTTCAACAATTCGCCTTGTGCATTTCTCGATCCAAGAATATTTCCGAGATCAGCCGGAAAAGGTATCCCTACCGGCTGAGGAAGAGATTGCGGAGATGTGCTTGACTTATCTGTTCTTCGACTCGTTTGCGTCAGGATGCTGTCAAGAGAGATACTCAGTCGAGAAACGAATACGAAAATATCCATTTCTGGGTTATGTAGCAAGAAACTGGGGCCATCATGTTCGGCAATCTAAAGCCGATAAAATAAAAGCTTTAGCTTTCAGACTGCTCCGCTCTCCATCTAGAAGGTCGTGCGCCGCCCAAATCATGAGATTCGTACAAGGCTATAAATGGTTATATTGGGAGCCCGACGAGGCTAATAGCTGTAATGAGCTCCATCTCACCTCGTACTTTGGCCTGGACGATGCTGCACGTCAGATACTGGAATCAAGGGAGGGAGGGAGCTAGGGGGAGGGGCAGAGGACGAGGTAGAGGGGGGGGTGACGAAGGTTCAGCTGTTGTAGAGCAGATTCTGGAGTTTCAGGAGCAAGCATCAGGTGGTGGAGGCTTTTATGGTCAATTTCAGGTGTAAATTAGCTTGGAAATAACAGTTGATCCAGAGGTACTTAATTCTTGGTGGAGCACTCATACAAATAAAGGTATTTCTAATCGACCGAGGTATCAGTAAATAATCCTAACTTGGATGGGTGTTTATGTAGTGAAATTGGGCGTGCATGTATGGAAACTGGATGTGCAAATATTGGTTCCCTAAAAGTAATTGCTTTTGCAACATGTAACACATAGTTGCCTCAGAACCTCAGACCTGTTTCCGTGGCTAAGCCCCTTCGGGTTAACCTCTTTCCCTAAGCCCCTTTGGGTTAGGGACCCTCTGAATGACTACTTGTAGTGGGCATTTCACTTCGTATCAGGGCATATCTTCGTCTTTTCCGAATTCATAAGATTGAGCATGAGCACCTCAATGAGCTGTGAATACTCGGACGAAGACTGACTCAACGAACAAGAGTGTGAACAACGCATTCATCTGCTATCAACTCTACGTCCGCACCTCGATATCCTGCATACCGTTCTCTGCACGCCACATTTCCACATGTTCAAGAAAGTTCTCAATGCCGTGACCCCAGAGACCAGAGCGCGCCACCATCATCTGCGCCTCGGGCGGCACGCGGTCAAGTCCACCCTCAAGATTGAAGTAGCCCGGTGTGCAACCGATCATGGCGGCCATGGGTGCCGCACGCATCAGCACCTGCATGCCCCAATTTTCCGCGGCGGCGATGCTCGTCGTCACAGCGAAGGGCTGCCCGCCGGCCTTGTGCTTCGCCTCTGCGAGGATGTACGCCGCGTGTTTCGCAAGGGCGTCTACGTTGAACAAGAAGTTCGGGCTGGTCGAGGCCTGCCACGGGCCGGAAAGAAAGAGATTGGGGAAGTTGTGATCGAGAACGCCGTGCAGGGTGGTCGGGCCACTCCGCGCCCACTCGTCGGTCATTGAGACGCCGTTGCGACCGACGATGGTCATGTTGCCCTTCTCCGCCGGGGTGCCACCGAACGGCGCGCGGAAGCCGGTAGCGAAGATGATGACATCGACAGGGTAGGACTGGTCGCCCACGACGATGGAGTCGTGGGTGAGGCGGTCAAGGCCTTTGCCGTCGGTATCGACGAGCGTCACGTTGTCGCGGTTAAACACGGAGAGGTATTCGTCGTGAAAGCAAGGGCGCTTGCACCACGTGGGGTACCACGCCTGCAACTTCTCCGCGACGCTTGAATCTTTAACAACCTGCTTCACTCGTGCACGGATGCGGTTCTGTCGCGGGAGGTCGATGGCGTGGAGCGTTTTCATGTATGCTGGGAGCTCCTCGATCGATTTGGGGCCAGCGGAGTTGCCAGCAATCGGTACCATCCCGATGGCGTGGGTCCACTGATCATCTATCAGGTTGATTGCGGGCTGCTTCCCAGTGGTAAAGTGTTGGTGAAAGTTTCTCAACCGCTCGCGCTGCCACCCCGCAGACGTCGCCACCTCCTTGCGGAACCAATCTGGGTCGGTCTCACGCTGATCACGACGATCGACCGCCGCTGGCGTGCGCTGAACAATGTACAGATGCTTCGACCAGCGCGCGAGGTGCGGGATGGCCTGAACAGCGGTTGCTCCCGTGCCGATAATGGCCACCCGCTTGTTCTGCAGCTTCGTGAGGGACGGGTCCGATTGCGATCCCCCCGTGAAGGCATAGTTCCAGCGTGACGAGTGGAAGATTTCACCCTGATAGTCCAGAATTCCCGGGAAGCCCGGCATCTTGGGCCAGTTGAGCAGACCGTTCACCGTCATTACGAATTGCGAGCAGATGTTCAGCGTCTGCGGCGGCTCCCCTTTGCGCTGTTGTAGAAGCTTCACTTGCCACTCCTTGGTCGTTTCATCCCACATCAGCTTTTGGGTCTTGGTCTGGAAGACGGCACTGCCGGCCACGTCCCACTTCTCGGCGACGAGGTTGGCGTAGTTGCGAATCTCTTCGCCGTAGGCATAGCGATGTCGTGGTATGTAACCCGTCTCTTCTAGTAGCGGCAGGTAGCTGTAGCTCTCGATGTCGCACATGAGTCCCGGGTACCGGTTCCAGTACCAAGTGCCGCCGAAGCCGCCCGCGGTGTCGATAATGCGAAGGTCTTCAGGGCGGATGCCCGCCTCGACCATGCGAACCGCATACAACAGCCCGCCCCAGCCGGCGCCGAGGATGAGCACCTGGCAACGGTTGTCAGGAAACATTGTCCGTGCGTCCTTGATCGCAGCCGTGTCGACCCATGGATCATCTTGAAAGTGCTGAAACTTGTCGGATAGGGAGATGTCGACGAACTGGTCGTTGCCGTCATCCCGCAGTCGCTTTGCACGCTCCTCGCCGTAGTGCTTCTCGACCTGCAGGGCGTCGACTCCGTTAACGCCCTCGTCGTGATAGGCCTGGTCGGAGACCATCGTGCTGGTCGCTGCTGTGGCTGCCGCGAGACCGTTCGGTATGGACATAGCGAGATTAAAGCAGGTGAGATGGTCGGGTGCGGCGGTTAAGTCAGGAGAGAGCGGAGTGAGATTCTTGTGATAGAAGCCTTTTTGTCGAGACTGTTGTGACTCCGAATAGTAAAGGGCGTAAGAGTACTCGACGTTGGAATGGGGTCCACCCTTCTTCGACTGAAATTTACGTCTACGCCGAGCTTCCTGTCAATATGTGGTATGCCAGCGCAATGTCTAGAAGGAGTAAAAGATGCAAGTGCTGAAGAAGGTCTACGAGCCCCCAAAAAGATAATCGCTGCGAGCAAAGAGGCTTGGCTTTCGGTGAGGGTGCTGTACTGGAGGTTGCTGCTAAGATCTGAGCGCGGGGGGGCGACCCACTCAAGAACACGCCTCGTCGAGGGGTTTTGAATCGGTACTATTCTAGCGCAAAGCGCCCCCCGAGTTAGTTGCAAGGAACGGCGCGCATCCCGCATACACAGTACGATTGCGCTTGCTGTTAGTCACCCACTACAGTATTAAGTGTGCAATTTTGCAGAAACCTAAGGTACATGTATCTACTCGAATCAAGGGCTTATATTTGAGACTGCAATCGTCGTTTCACAAAAAGTTGCGCAATGAGTCACAGCGCAGTCCCTGCCTCCAAACGGCGCAGTGCCTCTAGCTCGCAGGCAACACGGCGGGACAAAGGATGAGGAGTAAGCACAATGCCAGCATAGAACGGGGGACACGGCCCATGCACAACGCAGGGGGCTCACGATCGCCACGTTCAGGCCTGAACCATAGCACGTAATCGTTTCCCGGCACAAGAGGGGTCGATCACGTTCCGGTTCATGCTGGCGACAGCATTCAGCATGCATACGTGAGAGTTCGGCTCTTTAGGCTCAGCTGCTGTCCGGCTACCAAGCAGCACAGCAACGTCCACCCATGTGTTGCGAAAGAAACGCGCGCCAGCTATTGTATTGATGCTCCCCAACACGCTGCGAGCAGGTGCACGCTTCCAGTCTCGCACCATCAACATCAGGTGACTGGGCCAGCTGCGTCCGCTCTACCCTTGAAGAACCGAAGCTGACTCTGGCTGTCAGCCCTCAGCAAACAATCGTTTCGATGTCGTGAGCATACCGTAGCTCGTAGTATATGCGAGCTAGGGCTAGCGTAGAATTGGATTGAATATCAAATTCTCCGATAACCAATGAATTTGACATTACCCCTTTCATCTGAATGCATGATGTTGATCCATCAAACACACTCTAGCTTCCTGTAACCAACCTCCAAGAACCTCCAAGATAAGGTCAGTAGCACACCCTCAAATATCAACTAGCATCAGCTCGATAACTCGTAAACATGACGCAGTCGACGTACGGAATGCCAAGAGCGACCAATTTCTGTGAGGCCGTTCAAACCGCCTTAGTTCGCAGCGTTGCATAGCCCCCAAAGTAATATTGTCACCATCCACTACGAATACAAGGGTATGAAACTCCAATAAATCATTCCCATTCATCGTTCAGCACTTACGACGATCCTATGAGATTTTAGTTAGTCTAGCCCGTCGCGGTGCCGTCAACCCTTGTGAATACACTAACGCTCATTTCAAATCGTCCATCATTAGTGATCACAGCTCGTTGCTTGATTCAGCAAGCAAGCCACCAACAGCCCAATGCTCTGGCACTGGCCAATCGGTCCTCACCTCTCCCCTCCCACTTCATTGCATTATGAAGTTGTACGTTGGAACACTAGTCCCCTCCGACCCGGCCCGCTCCCGTTGCAGTGAGAAGTCGTAGTTGACATGAATCACTTGGTCGGTCGATCCTGGGAGCTGCCCGTTTCGTGCTATCTTATGCTCCTCGAGAGGAATGTGGTGAGGTCTAGACTTGAGCGAACGGAAGCTTAACTTCGTGCCCGTGAAGCGTGTGCAGGCGACGAAGACCGGTGGAACTGAGGGTAGGCTTGCGGCAATCAAGACGAAATCGTTCTCGATGCTGTTCCAAAGACCGATGTGGAGGGCGTTCGTATACAGCTCGGTCAGATTCGGGTTGCCGAGGAGCGTTGCGTTGTTGGAGACCTTGACCAGTGCGAACGCGAAGGAACTAGACACTATCAGTCGTCGCGCCGTCATGTCGCCAGAACACTTACGCTAAACCCAGGCTCATCAGGCCTATTGTGCTGAACTTCTTCCACATCGGCGTTTGCAAATGCCAGATGACGAACCCCGGATATATGGCAAAAACGAGGTCCAGAAAAGCGGAGCTAGCTGCGGAACTCGTTAAACAGGCAGGACTGAAAAGTACGGCTGAACTTACAGCTAGCAACAAGGGAATAATCGACCTGCACATTGCGGGGCCAACAATGCGTCTCTGGGTACTGGTACGGGTCCCACTGTCCAGCGACTGGGCTGCACTGGACGAAGCAGATCACAAAACCGACGATGCACACCACAAAGAGCCCAACGGCCATTGCCATGATCGTTGTGCGAACCCAAGGCCGCGGTCGAAAGATACGGATGAGAAGAATGGCCACACCAACTTTCGGCAGCGTGACGCTGAGAAAGGCCCATATGTCGGTGAACAGACTCCAGAAGGTTGCGGTCGGGACAGTTTGCGAGAGGTTATTCGGATCGACCAGGCGAGTTGCATTGAGCGCTAACTGAAAGGTGACTATCCGGACGACGTCTAGAGTCTGCTTTCTATCAGTAATCAGTAATATCTCGTGCTATGCAAGTTGAGCACGAACCCATGAGACAGAGATGACGAGGTCGTCCCAGCCGAAAGCAGCCTCAGTAAACCATACACGCGAAACGGTTCGCAAGCCAAAGATGATGGTTGCGATCGCGAAAATAGGCCAGGCCGCCGCCGAGGCTTGGTAGGTGAATTGAATCAGCTCTTCTTGCTGGCTCATGTTCGTGATGGTATATCATAAGCCAAGGGCAAAAGTTGGTTAGGTGAAGTTTAGATGAAAAGGAAATTAAATTTTGAAGTAAATTTTTGTGTAAGGACCGTGTGGACAGGTGAATACCTAAAGTGATATGTGTTGGGGGTTTAATTGGTGTATTCTTTGTGCGTGCCGTGTGTGACTTTATGGCTGAATCCCATTGCGAAGTTTTACTCCCCCTTGTCGAGTTGCTGCAAGCCTTCCTCCCTGCCCCCGCCTCTGCCCCCTACTAAACTGCTCGGGGGATGCGCGGGCAGCCCCACGGCAGCGTAAGGCTTTAAATACTTGATGGCGCTTTTTGAAGAATACTACCGTGACATTTTCAAAAGCATATCTTTTACTAATACAGCACAAGGCAAACGTCGAATTGCCTTGCATCAAGTTGCAGTTCATTGAGAATGAGAATAGTCGAGTCAGAATCGGGAAAAATTCTTGACATCGAGTCGAACTTTGTAATTAAAATTTAGCGAGATCACAAAAATTAAACGTGCAATTATGTTCATCACTCAAGAGAGCATCAGCTGTGCATATGCGCAGCATCGACTGAGCTTATAGAGACATTGATGAATGAAGAAAGCATTATCGCGAAAATTGTGTGAACGAGATGTCTGCGTGATTAAATAAATTAGAGATGAGAGATGAAGCACGCATATGTTGAGCATAAGCTAATAATGAACTCAGCCTTACTCGTATGCATGAGATTTCCGCGCACACTGGGTTTCCGCGCACTTTAACCTAGAAAGGTTAGCTACAGATAGTATCGGGTTTAGCTTACTTAAAAGGGCACTGAGATAATTAGTCATAGTTAGCGTGCGCGGAAACCCAGTGTGCGCGGAAAACCCGTGCATACGAGTATGCATCGCATATGCTTTGCTAAAATCTTTCTTAGGTAGGTTCTCTCTCAAGCAAGCGCCTCAAGAACATTGTCGCAGGTGTCAAGAACAAAGGTATGCATAGCATAAGCTTCGCATATGCACTGCTAACGCACTTCATATGCCTTGAACATTTGTTTCGCATATTCTATGCAAATAGTTGAGCTGAGGCCGGAAAGAAAAAACTTCCGGCCTCGGCTCGGCTATTCCAACTCCTCATCAACTGTAATCCCGCCTTGCCTCGTCTCTCGATCCTGCCACTGATGCGCGAGTCAGGCTATATGATCATCAATTCAAACTCGAAGATCGAGCTAAGCGATCGTGATAAGAGGATAGAAGACGCGTGGTGTATCTATCGCTGCATCAGGCATCAAGCCTTTGAGGTCTGATCCCACCTCTGAGCCGTCGATATTCTTCACAAATGATACTAAGTGAGAGAGAGGTTACATACATCTGCAACAGTATGTGTATGTGAATCAAGCTTCGACGTGGCATTGCTACTACTGTACAACACATTGGTCAGTTCATGCCGCAATTTTCTCCTCTACCTGCCCTTGACCTGCAGTAGCAGCATTAATTAATTGAAATCCTTTGAAATCCTTCAGCTGTGCCGTTCCCACCACGAACGTTCCTATGCACAGGCCAACCAGGTAGATTTGCAGAGCTCGTTATCATGCGCGATTAGCTATGTGGCTTCCGTCAGCGAACGGAAGCCAATGATTTACTTCGTCTGCGCCCCCGCCCCAATAACTTTTAGGGTTAGAAACGTCTATGCATGGATAGAAACAGCCAAACCCAAGGATCCGGGACCTGTTGCTACGCTACACGCCTTCTCTTTTAGGAATTACTTAATGCTACTCACAACCTCTTGAGCCCGTTCTAGTGTCTCCGCGAACCCATACATACCTGATACCTTACTGTGTGACAGATCTGCCTAACGCATGACAAGATTAGGCTACGATTTTGTATCTCGAATGACGTTCTTCCCTGTTCACATTCTCGTGATTCATGCCAACCGAAGATTAAAATCCCACAGCCTCACCGCTGTAGAAGCGTCTTTATGGATCTTGAGACACCGATCGGCAGATGCAGGAGGGTCCTAAGAGCCTACAATGCCGGTTCAACCTCGGAACAGAATAGACCTGAGCTGGAGTTACATATACCAAGTATGCCGTCCCATTGACGACTGACCCCAGTGCTCGAGAGCCTCAATCATGGTAACCTTCGGCAACGAACCGCGTCTTGAAACCCTGCTGGACGAGCGCGCGGGCGGACAAGCCGGCATCACCATCTACAAGGGAGGAGACTCACCGCCTGAATACTTGAGTTATCGCGAGCTTCGCAATAAGGCGTCACTCAAGGCCAGCTATCTCCAGCGTTACCATGGAGTCGTCCCGGGTCGAATCATCTTGGTTCACTTTCAGAGCCACTGCGAGAACATTGAATGGTTCTGGGCCAGCATCCTCGCTGGCTGCGTGCCAGCCATGTCTACGCCCCTCGTCAACAACCGCGAAGGTCGTGTATCCCATTTGACGCATCTTCACCGACTACTTCTTGATCCGATCGTCATCACATCGCAAGAGCTAATGAACAGTGATTTTGCCGATAATATTCTACCTCGCGTCGTAGCAGTTAAAACCAGCGAGATCTCTGGGACCGAGAAGGGCCCCGGTACCTCCACTCTCAAAGACGACATGGGTTCCTGCGTCCAGGTCCACGAGGACTGTTTCACGAATGCAAATACGAGGGTCCATTCGAATAGTGAGGGTTCAAGCGCCAGGCACGACAAGACCGTGTTCAATAGCATCTCAAACGAGCACAGTGAGACCATCGTGAGCTTAAATGATACTACAGATAGTTCAATCTTTGGCCAAAATAAACCAACTTCCGACGGCGCTGCTAGTGACTCTGCGTATGAAAGAAGTGCCAATAGCGATGGTAAAGAGCACGTCGACAATTATAGGACGGCTTTATCCGCTCGCCCTCTACGAGGTGTGCCTAGCAGCCTTCAACATAATACGACTGACAAAGGCATTCATCAAGACGTCGACACTTTAGTCGATGGCTCTGTTAATGGGGCTGCGAACGAACAACTCAAGGACTACGTCGACAGTATCTCGACGGACCAAATCGGCGGTAACAATGGTCGCAACAACGACGGCCACAGCTACGTCTATACCACTGACAGTTCAGACGCATGTACAAACGGCTTGACGGCAACGCAAATCACCTCCCTCGAAGGCGTTGCTGCGCTGATGCTCACTTCTGGAAGTACGGGCAATGCTAAAGCAGTCTGCTTGACCCACGAACAAATCTTGACCGCATGCAAAGGCAAGCTGTCGCACATGCCACTGCCGCAGGACGCCGTTGTGCTGAACTGGATCGGGCTCGACCACGTCGGTAGTCTGACGGAGCTCCATCTGACTGCGATGCTTGCGGGATGTGACCAGGTCCACGTACCGGCGGCCGATGTGATCACCGACCCACTCGTCTTCCTACGCCTGCTGTCGAAGCATCGCGTTGCCAGAACATTTGCGCCCAACTTCTTCTTACACAAGCTTCAGCAGCGGCTCGACACCGCCACGGCGCATGACACCAACGAAATCTATCTCCATCACCTGCTCTATCTCATCTCCGGCGGGGAACCAAACAACGTCAATACCTGCGTCCGGATCTCGGAACATCTTCGCAAGCTGGGTGCACCCACCATGAATACCATTACACCCGGCTTCGGCATGACGGAGACCTGCGCTGGGTCGATCTACAGCCGAAAATGTCCCAATGTCGATGTGCATGCCGAAACCGAGTTCGCAGCTCTTGGCACATGCGTGCCTGGCATCGCGATGCGCATCACGCCCACCGCAATGAACACCGACGAAGGTAGTCTCGAAGTCCGAGGTTCCATCGTCTTTCAACGGTATTTCAATAACGCAGAGGCCACACAGAAGGCGTTCACGCCCGACGGTTGGTTTCGGACGGGCGACACGGCCACGATTGACGCGTATGGAACTCTGCGACTCGTCGGGAGATCGAAAGAGCTCATCATCGTCAATGGCGTCAAGTATCTTTCGCACGAGCTGGAGAGCGCCATTGAGCAGGCAAAAATCGCGGGCGTGGCACGTTTCTTCCTGGTGTGCTTCGCCTACCGTCCTGCGGGCGCCAACACAGAACAAATCTACGTCGTTTACCAGCGCGAGTACGAGGAGCGTGATAGCGAAGCGCGTATGAACGCGCTGCAGGCCATCGTCCGTACTGTGATCCTGTTTGCTGGCGCGCGGCCATGTATTCTGCCTTTGGCGCCGGGTCGTCTGGACCGGACCACCCTCGGGAAGCTGTCGCGTGCAAAGGTTCGGGCGTCGGTGCAACAGGGAAAGTACCAAGATGAAGTCGACATTGACACTCAGATGCTGCAAGCATATCGAGAGCAGCACGCGGTCGAACCACGCAACGCCTCAGAGCAAAGGTTGATGCAGGTCTTTCGCGACCTCGACCTCGGCTCACTTGAAATGGGCATCGACACCCTCATTCTCGACACGGGCGTCAGCTCGGTGGATCTCGTGCGGCTAAAACGAGGCGCCGAGAGTGCTTTCGGGATTACCGATATCCCAATCATCACCGTCATAACCAACACCACGATTCGCACGCTCGCCGCCGCCATCGAGCATCTCCAGGTGTCGCAATACGACGTTACCTATAACCCGGTCGTCACGCTCCAGCCGAACGGCTCCAGGACGCCGCTCTGGCTCGTGCATCCCGGCATCGGCGAGATGCTCGTCTTCCTCGGATTGGTTCAGTACTTTCCCGATCGTCCCATCTACGCCATGCGCGCCCGGGGCCTTAACCCCGGCGAGGAGGTCTATCCCAACCTGGAGGAGGTGATCACGTCGTACCACCACGCTATCAAGGCGAAGCAGCCGCACGGACCCTACGCCATTGCCGGCTACTCATACGGCAGCATGATCGCCTTCGAAATCGCCAAAATCCTCGAAGCAGACGCCGACCGGGTTCAATTCCTCGGCTCCTTCAACCTGCCGCCCCACATCAAGACCCGCATGCAGAGACTCGACTGGACGGCGGGAATGGTGCACATTGCGCACTTTTGCAGCATCATCACCGAGCTGCGCTCCGAGGAACTAGTCCACGAGCTGCGCCCGCTGCCGCACGACGAGCAGGTGGCTCGCCTCCTCGAGGTAAGCGACCCACAGCGGTGTACGGAGTTGGCGCTCACGCATGCCGGCCTTCACAACTGGACCGATGTGTCGTGGTCGCTACAGAAGATCGGCTGGGAGTATGATCCGTCCGGGGAAGTGGCGCACATGGACAGCTTCTACTGCCAACCGCTCAAGGACGTCGCTCACACACGTACGGAGTATCGAAAGGATCACTTGAACCACTGGGTTCACTTCATTCGCGACGACGTCAAGTTTTGGGAAGTCGACGGGCAGCACTACACCATGATTGATTCGAACCATGTGCACAAGTTTCAGCAGACATTAAAAAAGGCGCTCGCCGCGCGAGGGCTATAGTATTATAGAATTAGAGTTGGGAAATTATAGAAAGTCGAAACGAGCGTAGTTTGCATCGATATGTCTGCATGCTTTTAGTAAATATGTTGTTGTTATACGCATATTTTAGACTGTTTTTTTTTAGCATTTCAGTTCTGTCGTATCATAGAAAATCTTTATTTCATCAAGATACATATAGAATAGAATCTGAATGAAAAATTTACGTCGGCATTTCGGGAAGTCGGCTCGCAGAGTTGATGTTGCTAGAACAGCTTTCAGCAAGATTTTTGGCTCGGCCTCGAGCCAGTCAAAAGTCACATCAGCGACTTTGACCGAATTTTGCTTGGAAATATTTTGCCTAAGATAGCTATCAACTCAGCTACCTACTCGCTCACCTACTCGCCCACCTACTCGTTCGCCTACTCACCCTGTTATTCGCTTCATGACCTACCTCATGACCTACTTCATGGCCTACTTCATAGTATGCTTCATACTTGCTTCATAGCACATGCTAGTAACTAGCTCAATAGAACGCAGCCTTTATGACTCGATATCGAACGCTCTATCAAACGCCCTACCAAACTCCCTACCAAATTCCCTACTGAATTTCCTACCGAATTCCCTTAATTCTATCTACCTCTTATTCTCGACACGCATCTCTGTGTCACCCCCCGTGGCCCAGAGAAAGCTTCCCGCCGCTAGGCCGCGGGCGGCTAGCGGGGCCACCCCCCTGCCGATCGGCCACCCCCCTCAAACGCCGCCAAGGCGCTCTCTGACCGCTGAAAACTACTGAACTGGCTGTTCAGATTTCTATTGAAAAAGAAGTGATTAATTCTAAACTGGCCGAACGGGTATTTAACCCCGCTCGACTGACTAACTATTGTTGAGCCATTTTGTTGAGCTATTTCGCTAGGCTATTATTGCCTCTATCAGCTCTCGATGATATAGAAATGATCAGCTGTTCCCAGCTGATTTCATCAAAGCGAAGAAAACAGGTAAAGAATGAAGCAACAGATCGAACAAGCAATCGAATGAACCTCAGTTGAGTCGTTTAATAGAGGTAAATAGATAGCAGAACAGCTTTCGTTCTCGAACTCTCTGACTTTCTTTCATTTATTATCATAGAATGAGTTTCTCTGAGACTTGATTTGAAAGTTATTTTCTTCTTTTGAAAGATTTCTCTTTTCTTGTATAGTAAGATATCATTCAAATGATATCTTTTAATGATTTCGTCTTCATGCAATTTCTGCACATGTTTTGAGTTTTCTGAAAAGATTAGACAGATTAAAAGATGAGATCTCAATCATCTTGAATTCAGTTTTCTATTTCTCTGATTATCAACAACGTGATGTCATATAATTATCAGATTCTCTGCTTTGAGTAGTCATTGCAATCTATTTCTTCTGAAGTGATGATAAACTACATAAGAAGTAAGTTTTCTAATCATTTGTCTTCTCTCATTTCTTAGTGCTAAATATATCTGTCTCTGATGCGCAGAAGCTTCTTCTATTTTCATTCATTAAACTCTCTTTGATTTAATGATTGATTGAGTTATTAGTTTGATGTCAAAGTGAAACTTCTGAAACTCATATTTCAGCATCAGTTTCAAAGAAAAGTATTCGTGAATTCTGATTGATTTAATATTCATGAAAAATGTTTTGTCTTTCACATTGACATTTCAGATGAAAGTGTTTTCTTTCTTCATGCTTCTGATACGTAAATATTCAATTATTTCTTGAACAGCTTATTCAAGCAATTCTGTGAATGATGACGATGTTATAGAATCAATGTAATGCATGACTTCATGCTTTCTAAAGAGTTTTCTTACATCTTTGTTCATGAAATGTGATTCATTATCTGAATATAAAGTAACAAACATTTCAAAAATAGAGACAATGTGATTTTGAAACATATTCACTATCTCTGTAGCTGTGTGAAACTGATAGATGTTTGCTCATACAAATCTTGAAAAATAGTCAACTATCAGAAGAATGTAAACAGCTTCGATTCTCAGATTAATAAAGATAACAAATTTCAATTAATTCATTTTAATCATTATCATTGATTCAAAAATTTGAATTAATTGAACATTGACTTTGATAAATCTGTGAGCTTTCATTTGACATGCATGACAGATTTGACATCAATTGTATACGTCTTTCACTCTATTTAATCAGTAAGTTCTGTTTATCAAAAAATTTAGAGTCAACGCTGCTGTATAATGATCATGATTTTCATGAGTCGCTTTTAGAAATCTGAGAACTTCAAACTCTATAATGCATAGACTAAAAGATTCGTTGTTTTTCTTGTACTTCAAAGCTGATATTTTTAAGATTGAGATCAAAATAAACTTCTTGCTTTTTCAAATAATTTGTCAACGTCAATTTTGATTTAACTCTTCTAAAGCAAAGACTTTCTTTTGCAAGAACTCAACTAATCTTTCATATATAAGCGACGATCAATATTTATTGATTCTAAAGTTTTCTATAGAAATCAGTATATTTATAAATAATGTATATAATCTATGTCACTGACTCGATTTCTGAATAAACGTTGTCATCATTAATCTCTCTGCATCATAAGTTCTGATAATAAACGTTAATTTAGTAAACATTTTACTGAATTCATCTGCAACTTTTATGTGCTAATTTCTTGATGAATGATATATCAGCTTTAGATCATACTCTTTTAATCTATTTATTCAGTCAATGATTTTGATTTGATCAATGTTTTTGTTATGAATACGTCAGAATTGATTAGAGCTAGTCAAGATTTAGTCGAGATCTGACCTAAATCTGACTCAGATTTGACTCAGATATGACTCAGCATCTTTTTTCTTCTCTAGCATTTTCTAATCAGCTTCTATTGTCTTCTAGACAAACACACTTCTTTGTGTTACGAGTAGTTAACAGATGTTTATGATAAATACATTTCTTTGTGTCACAAACATCTTTTGAATCAACATCTTTCTTGTGTTTCAACACGTTCTCTTTGAGACTAGTGTCGATCTGAGTAATTACTATATAGAGCGTGTTCTTCTTACTTTTTGTATCTTCTTTCTTCTGTATTCTTAAAGTCTTAGTTATAGTTATCTTTATAGATCAAACATTCTAGTCACGTATGCACTCTGATTAGTTTCTAGACATGATTTCAACAGTTTTCAATGATGAAGATAAACTTTAGTGCTTCATGATTCAAATAAATCAATACTGAGTGATCATTTTCAATTATCAATCATTTTATCTCTGCTAAACACTTTATCACTGCTAAACACTTATGTTTCAAATTGAATTATTTGATTTCTGCATTCTCAAATCTAAATAATAGAAACATAACAATTCTTTCGTTTGATAGAAGCTTGAAAATTACTTCTGTTTCTATGAATACTTCTTTCAATTGAAAGAGAACTTCGCTCACATTTCTCTTACTAACATCAATGACTAAATAATACTGTGCAGTTGAATTTGCTTCAGTTATTACATTGTTTGTGATTAATTTCTTGATGTGATTGAATGATTTCTTTTGACTAAAGCTTCAGTCAAACATATCTTTCTTTGCTCATTTTCTTTAAATAGTAGACTTCTTTGAGCGAGTGATTGATCTTTTTTTGATTAAATTCTTGTCACACTTCTTTATCTCATCATCATGAAACTTCTTTGATTTAGATTCAATTGAAATCTCTATCAGATAAACTTCTTTCAGCTTGAGAACATGTTCTGCTTGCTCTGAGATAAAGATTCTTAGAAATGAAGTGAGTCATAGAAACGCATTTAGTTTCGCTTGATTAGTAAGAGTAGATCAGTTTATAATCTTCTTTCTGTGCTTTAATGAGAGTTTCAATTCTTCTAACATGTCTTGAAATTCTAAAAGATTTAAATTATTGCTCATTATCACTGTTTTATGCTTGAATAAATACATTGATTCAAAGATGATTCGAGAAAAGTATTGTTTATGTAAAAACTCAAACATTGAATCAAAGATTCTGACAGAGATGACGTGATCATTCATGTAAATTAAAAAGATCGTATTCTTTCTGATGTTTAAAATAGTGAGCATTCTTTTCACTTTTACTTCATTAACTGATAGAAAATCGAAGACTAGATTCAAGAACTAAGAATAAATATGAATCACTTCTTTCAATTCTTGACTCATTTTAAGATATACTCATTAATCATTGAGAATTAGAAATTCGATTTTGTTGATATCAGTAATTTTCATAGAAATTTCTCAGTAGCTATTGACTGCGTCACTGATAAAATATATCATGAATTCGAGTTTGATGAATATGTCAATCACTTTCTTCATGTTGCGAGCATGCATCTCTGTTACCTCTGATTAGTCTGATTAGTCTAACATAAACTAGTATAGAGCTGTGATTAGAACTGTTGTTGACACGCTAGCGACTTAGCGTGTCTTCGTGAGTAAAACTCACGTCGTGTTGCATCTTCTTTCTACTTCAGCTTTGAACTTCTAGTTAGAATACACTCATATGATTCGCTCTATGCAGACTCATAACATTAGTTCAAAGCTCATCAATCTTGCTATCGACGTGTAGATAATATAAAAACAAGCTACATCACTCAAACTCAAATCAGAATCGAAATTCGAAAATCGAGTTCAGAAGACTCATTAGAAATCAAGAAGTTTCTAGAACAGAACAGAAAAACATAAACGTGTTGTTCTAGATTAACTCTTTATTGAGCTCATCATTAAAACAGAAGAACAGAAGAACATGAACATGTTGTTCTAGAACTGAAATCAGAAATTTCAGTTGAATTTCAATCAGCAATTTTCTACTCACATAATGATTAGAAGCACAGAATCAGAATCAGTGAGCATTGCTCATTATGAACTTTGAAATGCTAGAAAAGAATCACTTCTATCACAGAATTGAACAGCATCAGAAGAAGAAGACATGAATGCATCGTTGAATACAGAAGAAGAGAACATGAATGTGTTGCTTTTTGATCATGAAATGATCAAGATCAGCATCAGCACTGAACTGAATGCTTGAATAAGCGCTTATGAAGCAGATGATCTCATTATCTTTATCAAGTATATATGTCAACAGCATGACATTGAAATCAAGATTTACAATGACATGATTCAGATGTTGAATGATGTCAACAAGATCAACATTGAATTGAAAGCTATCAACATTGAGTTGAAAGCTACGCAGATAACATTGAATGCTGTTTGAACGCGTTTACAGAAAGAGATGAAGAAAAAGAACATGATTATACGTCATTTAGAAGCAACATCAAGTCGACTAAGCACTTTGATTTCAAAAGATCAATTCTCGAGATCAATCAAGCTATCTGACTCATCTTTGTTTAAAGATTCGAGACAGAATGTGAATAATTGATTGTTTTGAATGCGAAACAAGCTGAAGATGAACAAGAATCATTTTTCTATTGAAGAAATGAAGATTGCATATGTGAAAAGTCAAGTCAGTAAAACGACGATCAAACACATAGCACTCAGAATGAGAAACATGATCATGAATTCATTTCTTGAAGCAGGAAAGATACTGTCAATCATAAATAAGATGTACGATGATCTCAATTGACATCACATGATTCAACGACAGTTCTTGAAGCTGTATTAAAACAAGATCTTCTTTCATGAATTTTGAATGAAATTTCAGAAACTTAGTGTGAAACTAAAATACAATAACGAAACTCTATTAAATGATTTTCAGCATAAGATTAGTTCAGATCTTCAGTAAATCATAATCAATGAATGAACTATGAATTTGAACAAATTCGTCAACATCTGCATGCAAGTTGACGTTCGATTGACGAAATTGAATGCTTGATCAGTTCTCAAGACATCAACGACTCAAGTCACTCGCTTTATCGCTGACATCTTGATGATGATCACTACTGCAATCTCAGCTTCAATCTTTGCATGAAAGAAATTCAGAATATCGAACGTTGACTCTGTTAGAAAGAAGTTGTTTAAAAAAGAACTTTGCTTCAAATGCAAGAAGTCAGAACATAGAGCATATGACTGTTTTAAGTTAGCTCAGATGCATGAAATTGCAGCGAATTTGAAAAATGATCTGCTTTCGTCAAAGTAGTGACTGAGAGCAATATACTCATATTTTGTTTCATCAGCATGTCTGATGATTTATTTGATTTCAAGTCGTTCACTGTTGATGTCATCTTGAGTAGTCTAGAAAAGATATTCAGATTTCTCGCTCTGATAGATACTGAAGTCATTGACATGACTTTCATTGATGAATCTTTGATGTCAGAACTATGTAAACGCTTTGATATTCAGTCAATATCGCTGTCAAAATCAAAGTTGATTCAATTGTATGATGAAATCTTTGATTAAAAGTCGATTACATACACTCTGTATACATTGATCATGATACAAGAACACAAGAATAAAATGATGTCTCTATTGATAACTCATCTAGATCAGCACAAGAGAATTATTGAAAATCTTTGATTGAAAAGAAATCAAATTTTGATAAATTCTGCAAATGATCAATTAATATCATCATTGAAGATTCAAACATCGAAATCTGTTGTTTCAAAAGCAAGCAGTCAATCAGCATTTCACAAATTTAAATCAAGCGAGATATGCAAAATAAAACGAAAGAACTTGAACTTAATGATTACGTCAACAATCATCTTGAAGTGATTCATGAACTTGAAACTAGTGAATCAATTCATTGAATCTGTATTCATATGAAAGCAAAGCACTCAAGTTGACTCTGATCAACTTTGTCTCTTTCAGTCAATTGAGAAAAAGAGACTCGTCAATATTGTCATGATCAAAGTCGCTGTGTATCAAACTTTAGTCAAGAATAAGAAGATCAAGATCTGTTTCTTGATGATTAGTGAAATCAACAAAGCGCTTAGCTCGATTGAAGATTTCGCGAAACTGAATGAAATGATCTTTGTCATGTCATTAAATGAACTGAAGAAGAAGCTTTCAATAGTTTATCACGACTTTCTGAATGTTTTTGATAGAGAAAAGACAACGCAGTTGTCTTTGCATCAATCATATGATCATAAGATTGAATTAGAAGAAGAGAGTCAATTTTCTAGAAGTCGATTGTACTCTATGTTGAGTCACAAGCTACAGAAGATCAAAGAGTATCTAAAAAAGAATTTGAAGAAGAAGTTCATCATACTCAGCAAAGCTTCTTTTGCTTCGTCAATACTATTTGTTGAAAAGAAAGATGATAGTCTTCGCTTTTGCATGAACTATCAAAAACTGAATGCTTTGATTAAAAGAAATTGTTATTCAATACTCTTGATAGATGAAGTACTAGCTCAAATTCAGGACAGTAAGTATCTGACTTAACTTAACATAATCGTCACGTTCAATAAACTGCACATGAGTTCAGAAAGCGAGAATTTAACTACTTTTGTTACTTTCTTCAACGTCTACAAGTATAAAGTAATGCTCTTCAAATTGACTAATGAATCTGCGTCTTTTCAGCACTATATCAACAATGTGTTGTTCAAATGTTTGCATAAATTCTGTCAAGCATACTTGAATGATATTCTCATCTACAGTAAGACATTGAAAGAACATAGAACTCACATGAAAGAAGTGCTAAACAAGCTTCGTGAAGTCGATCTACAAATAAACATAGACAAGTGTGAATTCAAGATTCAGAAAATCTCGTTTCTTAAACTACTGATATTCATCAATAATCTATGAATGAACTCTTGAAAAGTAGATCTGATTCGAAGCTGAAAAGTGTCGCGATCATTGACTTATGTGCAAATCTTCATTGACTTCTGCAATTTCTATCGATAATTCATAAAGAACTTCTCAAAGATCATTCAATTTATGATAAAGCTGATTTGAAAAAATCATTCATTTGAATGAACAGAGATTTGTCAGATGATCTTTGAGAAACTGAAGCAACAAATGATGATAGTCTTCATTCTGAAGCATTTTGATTCAATCAGAGAAGCTATTCTGAAAACGAACTTCTCAAACTATGTCAACGACGAAGTATTGTCTCAATATGACGATGAAGACATTCTACATTCAATGATCTTCTATAGCAAAAACATGATTTCTGCAGAATGCAACTATAAGATCTACGACAAAGAGCTTTTGACTATTATTCAATGCTTGAAGCATTGACATCTTGAATTGAAATGTACTGATATTTTGATCAAGATCTTCATCGATCATCTGAATTTGAAGTACTTCATGATCATCAAGAAATCGATCAGACGACAGATTAAATGAGCTGAAAAGTTATTTGAATATAACTTTAAGATCATATATCAGTCAGAAAAACAGAATCTGAAAGCTGACGTTCTGATCAAAATGTCAGACGTCAAGTTGATTGAAGCAAATGATGATCGAAAGCTATATCAGCATCAGATGCTATTGTCAGAAGACAAATTTGAACTGCAGTCAATAGAAGCTGATCAAGAAGATGATCAGAAAGTTGATCAAGATCTGACTCAGATCTTGCTCAGATTTGACTCAGAATCTGACTCAGATTCGAAACTCAAATCAAAAGCTAATCAAAATTCGATCGAAAAGATAGTTTCTATTCAGAATCAAATTATAGCAGAAGATCAAATGAATCAACAATGTATTGATATTTAAACAGTCATAGAACAGAACAAAAGAACTTGTCAAGATATGAGTTTAGACAATTGCAGAATACTGAACAAAGTACTCTGAAAGAATGATAGACTGTGAATTTCTCAGTCAATGATCACTTAATTGATAAGAAAAACATATGATCTTTTGATCAATGAACACTCTGACATGAATTGAACGTTGAACTTGCTGAGATGATCATATTGCTGATCGAAGATGAGAACGACGATCAAGCGCTACATTCAAAACTGTTACGTTTGTCATAGATCAAAAGCATCAAGAGATTGAATCAATGAACTGCTGAAGTCATTGCTCATACTTAAGCAGCATTGACAGAACATATCATTAGACTTCATTATCAATCTATCAGAAAGTGATGAAAACAACGCGATTCTGACAGTCATAGATTGATTGTTTAAGAAACGACATTATATATCATGTTGATCAGATGACGAAGAAATCTTCGCAGAACAAACAGTCAAGCTACTGTGAATATGAGTCTTCAGAATTCATGAGCTATCAAGATTAATAGTGTTCAATAGAGATTCATAATTCATATCGATTGTCTGAAAGTCTTTATGTCTGAGACTCAACATTAAGATGAAACTATTCATTGATTATCATTCACAGATCAATGATTAAACGAAAAGAGCGAATCAGAATGTAGAATGATGTCTACGAAGCTATTGCTTATACATGCAAGATGACTGATTCATCTGACTATCTATGACTGAATTTGTCAATAACAATACTATTTCATCGTCAATTGAACAATCAGCGTTCTTTCTGAATAAGAACTTTCACTCTCATATGAGCTTTGATTTGAATTCAACTGAATATAAGATCATTCGAGCTAAAATTCAAGTGAGCAAAGCAGAGAAAATATTTGAACACATGAAATGATCATTAACGTTGATCAAGCAAACATTAGCAAGAGTCAGAGTCACAATGAAGAAACAGATTGACAAGCATTGAAAGAAAATAATTTACAAGGTAGATGACATGTCGTTTCTGAATTCTAGAAACATTATGATCGCAAGATCATCAAAGAAGCTGAATGATAAAATGCTAGAATCTTTCAAGATTCTGACTGAGATCGAACATGCATATCGACTGAAACTGTCATCAACAATGAAGATTTATTCAGAGTTCATCTTGAATCTACTACGATTGAATTCAAAAGACTCTCTGAAAGAACAATGAAATGAGTCGTCTGATTCTATAGTGATAGATGACGAAGATGAATGAGAAGTGAAGAACATACTGAACTTCAAACATTACAGAAGATGACTGCAATATTGTTATGAATCTGCATAAAGCGAATCATATGAGTGTATTCTAACTAAAAGTTCAAAGCTAAAGAAGAAGAAAGATGAAACACGTCGTGAGTTTTACTCACGAAGGCATGCTAGGCCGCTAGCGTGTCAACATCAGCTCTATACTAGTTTATGATAGTTTAACATGATCTATGTTAGGCTAACTCGAAGTGCATGCTCGCAACATTACTCTTCTTCTTCATTTAGCAATGTTCTCATTGCTGCAGTTCAGTCAATCTTTCTTGAGTCAATTTCTATCTTGACTTGTTTGAATAACATTCATGAAAGTCATTGATGACTTTCAAACAATCTTCGAATTCACTTTCATTAACGTTGTATCAATGTAGATCAACGTCGTATTTTTTTCAATTGACACAATATTGTAGTTACTTGCTTTGTTCATAGTGTTTGAAGTTCAATATGTTCTTCACTTTTCATTCATCTTCGTCTTCAACCATTATAGAATCAGACGACTCATTTTGTTGTTCTTCTAAAGCATCTTTTGAATCTAGTTGCAGCAGATTTGACGCAAACTTCGAATGAATCTTCATGATTGATGACAGTTTTAGTCAATATGCATGTTTGATCTCAATCAGAATCTTGAAGAGTTCTAGCATTTTATTATCTAGTTTCTTTGATGATCTTGAGATCGTGATGTTTCTTGAGTTCAGAAACATCATGTCATTTATTCTGTAAATCATTTCTTTTCAATGCTTGTCAATCTGTTTCTTCATTGTGACTCTGACTCTTGCTAATGCTTGCTTGATCAATGCTAGTGATCGTTTTATGTGTTCGAATATATTCTTCGCTTTGCTCACTTCAATTCTAGTTTGAGTGATCTCATATTCAGTTGAATTTGAATTGAAGTTCATACAAGAATGAAAGCTCTTATTCAGAAAGAACGTTGACTGTTCAATTGATGACGAAATAGCATTGTTATCGACGAATTCAGTCATAAATAATCAGACGAATCAATCATCTTGCATATACGAGTAATAGCTTTGTAGATATTGTTTCACATTCTCATTTACTCTTTCTGTTTGATCATCGATTTACGAATGATAGTCTGTGAATAGTTTCATCTTGATGTCGAGTCTCAGGCATAGAGACTTTCAGACAATCAATATGAATTGTGAATCACGATCAAATACTATTGATCTTGATAGTTCATGAGTTTTGAAGACTCATATCAACAGCAGCTTGACTGTTTGTTCTGCAAAGATTTCTTCGTCATCTGATCAACATGATATATAATGTCGTTTCTTAGACAATCGATCTATGACTGTCAGAATCACGTTGTTTTCATCACTTTCTGATAGATTGATAATGAAGTTTAATGATATGTTCTGTCATTGCTGCTCAAGTATGAGCAATGACTTCAGCAGTTCATTGATTCAATCTCTCGATGCTTTTGATCTACGACAAACGTAACAGTTTTGAATGTAGCGCTTGATCATCATTCTCATCTTCGATCAGCAATATGATTGTCTCAGCAAGTTCAACGTTCAATTCATGTCAGAGTGTTCATTGATTGAAAGATCATATGCTTCTCTTATCAATTGAATGATCATTGACTGAAAAACTCATAGTCTATCATCTTTTCAGAGTACTTCATCAAGTACTTTGCAATTGTCTAGATCAATATTTTGACAAGTTCTTTTATTTTGTTTCATGACTGCTTGAATATCAATACATAGTTGATTCGTTCAATTTTCAACTATAATTTGAATCTAAATAGAAATCACTTCTTCAATTGAATCTTCGTTAGCTTTTGATTCTTGTTTCAACTCTGAGTCAGATTTGAGCAAGATCTTGATCAGATTTCTGATCATCTTCTTGATCAGCTTCTATTGACTGCAATTCAAACTTGCTTTCTGACAATAGCATCTGATGCTGATATAGCTTTCGATCATCATTTGTTTCAATCGACTTAACGTCTGACATCCTGATCAGCGCGTTGACTTTCAGATTCTGTTTTTCTGACTGATATATGATCTTGAAGTTATATTCAGATAACTTCTCAGCTCATTTAGTCTGTTGTCAAGTCAGTTCTTTGATGATTATGAAGTACTTCAAATTTAGATGATCGATGAAGATCTTGATTGAAATATCTGTACATTTCAATTCAGAGTATTAATGCTTCAAGCAGCGAATAATGATCAGCAGTTCTTTGTCATAGATCTCGTAGTTGCATTCTGCAAGAATCATGTTCTTGCTATAGAAGATCATTGGATGTAGAATGTCTTCATCATCATACTGAGACAATACTTCGTCGTTGACATAGTTTGAGAAGTTAGTTTTCAGAATAGCTTCTCTGATCGAGTCGAAATGCTTCAGAACGAAAACGATTGTCATCTGTTGCTTTAATTCTTCAAAGATCATCTGACAGATCTTTGTTCATCTGACAGATCTTTGTTCATTCAAAAAGATGATCTTTTTGAATCAACTTGATCATAGATTGAGCGATCTTTGAGAAGTTCTTTATGAATCGTCGATAGAAATTGCAAAAGTCAATGAAGATCTGCACATGAATCAACGATTGAAGCACTTTTCAGCTTCGAATCACATCTACTTTTCAAGAATTCATTCGTAAATCATTGATGAATATCAGTAGTTCAAGAAACGAGATTTTCTGAATCTTGAATTTGCACTTGTCAATGTCTATCTGCAGATCAGCTTCACGAAGCTTGTCTAGCACTTCTTTCACATGAGTTCTATATTCTTTCAAGATCTTACTATAAATGAGAATATCATTCAAGTATGTCTGACAGAACTTGTGCAGACAGTCAAACAATACATCATTGATATAGTGCTGAAAGAACGCAAGTTTATTGATTAATTCAAAGAGCATTATTCTATACTTGTAAACATCAAAGAAAGTAACAAAAGTAGTTAAATCTTCGCTTTCTGAACTCATGCGCAGTTTATTGAACGCGACGATAATGTTGAGTCAAGTCAGATACTTACTGTCTTGAATTCAAACTAGTACTTCGTCTATCAAGAGTATTGAGTAACGATTTCTTTTGATCAGAGCATTCAGTTTTCAATAGTTCACGCAAAAGCGAAGACTATCATCTTTCTTTTCGACAAATAGTATCGACGAAGCGAAGAAAGCTTTACTGAATGTAATAAACTTCTTCTTCAAGTTCTCTTCTAGATACTTCTTGATCTTCTGCAACTTGTAGCTCGACATGAGATACAATCAACTTCTAGAGAATTGACTCTCATCTTCTAATTCAATCTTATGATTGTATGATCGATGTGAAGGCAACTGCGTTGTCTTTTCTCTGTCAAACACATTCAGAAAGTCATGATAGACGATCGAAATTTTCTTCTTCAGTTCATTTAATGACATAATTGATGTCATTTCATTCAGTTTCGCGAAACCTTCGACTGAGCTAGCTTGAAGCGCTTTATTGATTTCACTAATGATCAACATGAAGATCTTGATCTTCTTATTCTTGACTAGAGTTTGATACACAGCGACTTTGATCATGACAATATTGATGAGCTTCTTTACTTCAGTTGACTGAGAGAATTGAAGTTGATCGAGATCAACTTGAATGCTTTGCTTTGCTATGAGAGCAGATTCAATGAATCTATTCACTGATTTCTGATTCATGAGTCTCTTCAAGATGATCATTGATGTAACAATCAAGTTCAAGTTCTTTCGTTTCATTTCACAGATCTCGCTTGACTCAGACCTGTGAAATGCTGATTGACTGCTTGCTTTCGAAACAACAAATTTCGATGTTTGAATCTTCAATGATGATATTAATCAATCATTTGCAGAATTTATCAAAATTTAGTTTCTTTTCAACCAGAGATTTTCAATGATTATCTTGTGCTGATCTAGACGAGTTATCAATAAAAGCATTCTTTCATTCTTGTGTTCTTGTATCATGATTAATGTATACAGAGCGTGTGTAATCGACTTTCAATCAGAAGTTTCATCATATGATCAAATCAACTTTGATTTTGACAGCGATATTGACTGAATATCAAAGCGTTCACATAGTTTTGACATCAAAGATTCATCGATGAAAGTCATGTCAATGACTTCAGTATCTATCAAAGCGAAGAATTTGAATATCTTTTCTAGACTATTCAAGATGATGTCAACAGTGAACGACTTGAAATCAAATGAATCGTCAGGCATGCTGATGAAACAAAATATAAGTATATCGCTTTCAGTCACTACTTTGACGAGAGCAGATCATTTTTCAAACTCGCAACGATCTTGTGCACTTAAGTTGTCTTGAAGCAATCATATGCTCTATGTTCTGACTTCTTGCATTTGAAGCAAAGTTCTTTTTGAAACAACTCTTTCTGAATAGAATTGAGCTTCGATCTTCTGAGTTTCTTTCACGAAGAAACTGATGACGTGAGTTGAATAATCAATGTGCTGACGACAGAGTAAGCAGCTTAAGTAGCTGATGCTTTGACGACTGATTGAGCGTTCAATTCAGTCAATCTAACATCAACTTGCATGCAGATGTCAACAAACTCGTTCAAGTTCGTGATTCGTTCATTGAGCGTTACTTGCTGAAGGTTTGAGCTGATCTTATGCTGAAGATCATTTAGTAAAGTATCGTTATTGTACTCTAGTTCTGCACTAAATCTCTGAAATTTCATTCAAAATTCATGAAAGAAGATCTTGTTCTGATAAAGCTTCAAGTACTGTCGTTGAGTCGTGTGATGATGATTGAGATCGTCGTACATCTTATTAATGATCGATAGTACTTCTTCGACTTCTAGAAACGAGTTCAAGAAGATATCTTGCATGCAAGAAGCTATGTGCTTAACTGCAGCTTCACTGACTCAACTTTTGATGTAAGCAATCTTCAACTCTTCGATAGAAAAGTGATTCTTGTTTATCTTCAGCTTATTTCGCATTCGCGATAGTCAATTGTCTACATTCTGCGACGAATCTTCAAACAGTAAAGAATTCAATAACTTGATCAACTTCGAGAATCAATCTTCAGAAATCAAAGTGCTTTGTTGACTTGATGCAGCTTCTAGATGACGTATAATCACGTTCTTGTCTTTATTTTCTTTTCGCAGATGCGTCTGTGTAATCTTCAACATGATGTTTGTCTCGTTGACATCTTCTAACATCTGAATCATGTCATTGTAAGTCTCGATTTCAGTGTCATGCTGTTGACATATGTACTTGATAAAGGCAACGATGTCGTCTGCTTCATGAGTGCTTATTCAAGCATTCAGTTCAGTGCTGATGCTGATTTTGATCACTTCGTGATCAAAGAGCAACGCGTTCATGTTCTCTTCTTCTGTATTCAACGACGCATTCATGCCTTCTTCTTCTGATGCTGTTCGATTCTGTGATAGAAGTGATTCTCTTCTAGCATTTCGAAGTTTATAATGAGCAATGCTCACTGATTCTGAGCTTCTAATCATGATATGAGTAGAAAATGGCTGATCGAGATTCTGATGTTACTCTATTGAACTTTCTGAGTTCGAGCAATGACTAGTACTCTATCGAACTTTCTGAGTTCAAGTACTGCTGAAATTTCTGGTTTCTGATGACGAGCTCAATAAAGAGTTAGTCAAGAGCAACGCGTTTGTATTCTTTGATTCTGATTCTATCGAAATTTCTGATTTCAAATCAAGATTCTTCTTTAGAAGTTTCTGACTTCTATTAAGCTTTCTGAGCTCAAGTTCTGATTCTGCTTTCAAAATTTCTGAATTCGACTTCTGATTTGAGTTGTGTAGCTTGTTTTTATATCGTCTACACGTCAATAGCAAGATTAATGAGCTTTGAACTAATGTTATGAGTCTGCATAGAGCGAATCATATGAGTGTATTCTAACTAGAAGTTCAAAGCTAAAGAAGAAGAAAGATGAAACACGTCGTGAGTTTTACCCACGAAGGCACGCTAGGCCGCTAGCGTGTCAACATCAGCCCTATACTAGTCTATGATAGTCTAACATGATCTATGTTAGACTAATTCGAAGTGCACGCTCGCAACAAATATCATGTCAATTGAAAAGACTATGACGTTGATCTACATTGATACAATGTTGATGAAAATAAGTTCAAAGACTGCTTGAAGATCATAAATGACTTTCATCAGAAGTATTCAAACAAGTCAAGTTAGAAATCAACTCAACAAGAATCAATCGATTGAACTGCAGCAATGAGAACATTGTTAAATAAAGAGAAAAAGTAATGTTATGAGCATGCATCTCTGTTATCTCTGATTAGCCTGATTAGTCTAACATAGATTAGTATAAAGCTGTGAGTAAAGCTGTTGTTGACACGCTAGCGACTTAGCGTGCCTTCATGAGTAAAATTCACGTCGTGTTGCATTTTCTTTCTACTTCAGCTTTGAACTTCTAGTTAGAATACACTCATATGATTCGCTCTATGCAGACTTATAACAAAGCTTCTCAACTCAACTTGAGTGCTTGAATTCAACTTCTCAACTCAACTCAACACTTTTTCAAAAAAAATTCAACTCAACTTAACACTTTTCAAGTCGAGTACTTGACTCAAACTTAAGTACTCAACTTGACGCGATCAGTCTAGAAGTGAGAATCTCTACTTAACTGTTAAATACAATCTCACATGATTGAAAGAAAAGTTACTCACTCTCTCATTGTTAAAAACGAAGAGTGAGATGAGTTTTAATGCAAGCATTGAGACAATGAGTTATCGTCAGCGCAGCATGATGCATCAACAGCTGAAGATGACGCAAGACTGAGTTCATCATGTAATCATGCTTTCTCACGAAGCAGTACTTGCATTTGCGAGCACGCTCGATGAGAACACAACACATGTGAGTCATCGCTGCGCTCAGACGATGAACGCAGCGACAGCATCAGATCATCAGATCATTATAATTTATCATGTGTCAGCACTTATTGAAACACGCAGAAATAAATATGTTTATCAAGAATCGTGAACTCAATCTTCAACATTGAAGATGTGAGAAGAGCAGAAGAAGCAGACGTGACAGACGTGACAGCAATGACAACGCGAAAGAAGTGATAAGAAATATACATCTCAAGAAAAAGAGTAGACTTCGCGAGCATGTTAGCATGATCTCAATGAGCGCAAAGCTGTTACATATCATGTTGATGATGATGATGTTGATACTGCTATGTCATTCACGTTAGCTTATAAGCTGACTTGCATCACAACAACGCTGCAACGAAAGAAGCTCATATAATGAGCTGCAAGCTATGCAAAATACACATAGCAAATCTCATGCTTTGTCAATTCAAAAGAGCAGTACTCACGAAACAGTATGTTGAGACAAGACAAGAAGAAAAGAAAAAGAGAAAGAAAAAGAACATCGACAAAATGTTCAACAGCTAACTTTTTGCTCAATGACAGAATCTGAAAAAGTCGGCTCAATTCAGCTAATAATCAGCTAACAACTGACTAATCAGCTAAATTTCAGCTAAATTTGACTAACTCAGCTAATTCAGCTAATTCAGCTAAAATATTTATCTACATGCTCATCTATCTACATGCTCATCTATCTACATGCTCATCATTCTACTCGTCATTCTACATGCTCATCATTCTACTCATAATTCTACATGCTCATCATTCTACTCATCACTTTACATGCTCATCACTTTACTCGCTCATCTACTCGCTCATCTACTCGCTCATCTACTCGTTCATCTACTCACTCATCTACTCACTCATCTACTTACTCATCTACTCGCTCATCTACTCGCTTATCTACTCGCTCACTCAAATTTTCTATCGAATTTCCTATTGAATTCTTTATTGAATTCCCTACCAAATTTCCTATCAAACACTCTATCAAATGCTCTACATGCTTCAAATTATGAACGCATAACACGAGTTAAACAATGCTTCAAACAATGCTTTCTACATGACTTGAGAACAGTACTGTTACTCTCGTGATTAGTAATCTTCGCTCTCAGTCGAAGATCGACGCTAGAAAATTCAGAAAATTCAGAGTTTTTACTTCTTCTCACTTCTTTCTTTCGTAGTTTCTACTTTCTATTTCGTACGAAATAATGCTAATTAGCTCAATAGAACGCACTCTTCATGACTTGATATCAAACTTTCGATCAAACACTCTATCATATTCTCTACATGTTTCAAAATACGCGTTGAACGAACGCATAACACACGTCAAACAGTGCTTCAAACAATACTTTCTACTGAGCTTTCTACTGAGCTATCGATCGAGCTTTCTACTGAGCTTTCTACTGAGCTATCAATCGAACTTTCTACTGATCTTTCTACTGAGCTATCGATCGAGCTTTCTACTGATCTTTCTACTGAGCTATCGATCGAGCTTTCTACTGATCTTTTTACTGATCTTTCTACTGAGCTATTGATCAAGCTTTCTACTGATCTTTCTACTGACCTTTCTACTGATCTTTCTACTGAGCTATCGATCGAGCTTTCTACTGAGCTATCGATCGAGCTTTCTACTGAGCTATCGATCGAGCTTTCTACTGATCTTTCTATTAAACACTCTATCAAACATTCTACATGCTTCAAAATACGCGTCGATTGAACGCATAACACAGATCAAACAGTGCTTCAAACGACGCTTTCTACATGACTTTCTACCAAGCTTCAAATTGCTTCGCATTCAAGAATCAAATTTGTTCTTTATCAAGCATCAAATATGATTCTATCATACACTTTACATGACTTTCTATTGAACATTCTACATGACTTTCTATTGAACATTCTACATGACTCTCTATCGAACATTCTACATGACTCTCTACTTTATTAGTTTATTCATTAACTTTCTCATTAACTTTCTCATTAACTTTCTCATTGACTTTCTCATTGACTTTCCCAGCGCATATATTAAACTGTGTAAATAGCTATTATTTAGATAGTCAAATTAATTATTAATTAATCTATTATACGAGCGCAATAACTATCTAGTCATTAATTTAATATTTGATTGTTAATAAGTAAAATGCGCAAATGTTGAAGAAGTCAACAAAAGAGATAATATCGATATTAGCTGAGTGCACAGCTAAATCAGCTAAAAATCAGCTAATAGTCAGCTAATAACTGAGAGAGTCAGCTAATTTCAATCGTTAGCTGACACATGAGATTAACAGCTAACTCAGGAAAAGTTGGCAAAAATCAGCTAATATCGACTTTTTTTCGTCTTATGATTTTGTCGATGAAGCTGAAGAGTTGATATCAACAATCTTGCACTAGCTCTGTTTATGCTTGTTAACATGATCAACTTATGACACTTCTACACAGATGTTAAAGCGCTGAAGAAGTCATTGCTACGCTGTCAGCTGCAAGAAGACAATACGATGCTATGAAGATTCAGAGATCAAGTCTTTAAGAAAGAATGCAGTTGTGAAAACACATCTCATCGACTATGAACAATGTGTATCTGCGAGATTAGCTTGCAAGATTAGATCAAAGAGATTAACAAGTGAATAAAGATAACGACTTGACAGAAGATGAAAACTCTGCGAGCTTTTACTTTCATTTCTTAGCAATTAGTTCTATCATCAATATAGTGCTATCTTATTATCTTCTACTACGCAGTTTCACGTAAAAAGATCTCGTTGTCTTACAAAAACATTCACAGAAACATTTATTAGTTTAAAATCATTGATGAACAATGATTTGAAGAGAAAGCAGAAATGCTCAATGAATGAAAGTCATCTGCTCAGCACAATCATTACATCAGAAAACACTATACTGAATCACTTAATCAAGAAGTCAAGATCAAATAAATCAAAGTCAATGTCAATCACATCATTGTTAATGTCATCTTCTATTGAGAATCTTACAAGTGAAGCAAGCACTTTGCAAACACTTAAGAAAATACTAAACAGTCTGAAATGTGAACTTTAATGTCTCAGCAAAAGAAGCTTTGAATACTACAGTACAACGTTCACAAGTTCAGAAACAAGATAATGATAATGTTACTACATGAGAAAAAGATAAAGAACTATGACATTCTGATTCTTCAAGAACTCTGATGATTTGATGACATTTTCAAAGCATACTGCTCAGCAACTGTTGATTTCACATTAAAGAATAATGAAGATAGAATTTGTTTCTACATAAACAAAAGAATCGACAGCAACATTTAACACTCAACATGACACTTCAAAGACGTAGACACAATTATGTTATAAACATTAACAGATGATGCACAGATGACTCAGAAAGTTATACACATTCATGAAGCATACAATTCATCATTCAGAAATCATGAGATCATTCATGAAAAAGAAAATCTTTCAGATATCAAAAAGACGTTGCACATGTTGAGAGAAAACATTCTTGTAAAAGACTTCAATCTGCATCACTTCACATGAGAAGAATTATTCTACTCAAGATAACATTTATTGTTGAATGAGTTAATTGAAATAATCACAAACATTGATGCATTGCTAGCATTATTTTAAGACACAATTATGAGAAATTATTAAGAATTTCAAATGACAATAGATTTAATCTTCATGACAGAGAGCATAATAAACAGATTAATACAATGTGAAATGAATGAAGAAATGAAAAACTTCTCAGATCATCTGTTAATACAGACAGTAATAGATCTTAAAGTTTGCAAAGAGTCAGCGCAAAGATCACATCACAACTGAAAGACAATGAATGAAGAGAAATTCATCAATACTTTGAAAGAACAAATGTCAAAATCACTGTTGAATCAAAAAATGAAGCATCAGCGCATAAATGAATACATGAAGCAACTGCTGAACACATTGAGAAAGATCATCGAGATTTTCACTCTCTGAGCGAGATCACATGAAATGATCAAAGCAGAGTGAACGAAGAAGTGTACAGAAATCATCAAAAGCATGTGATGAATGAAAAGAGATTATCAAATTGTCAATGATTGAGTAAAGTACATTCAAGCATGCAATAAAAAGAGCAAGATTATTAGAAAACAGAAGCGCAGTGAATATTAAAAGATCATGCAGAATGTTAAGTAATTCTCAAGAGAACTGTTTTAAATTGTAAAATGAACAAGAAATGCAATTGCAGACACACTCACTTAAGCGACAATTTTCTCACTGACGAAGTCAAAATGCTTTGACATCATCACAACAGCGCAGAATAAAGCGAAGATGATGTTTCAGACTCACTTTTCATTATTTTCAGAGATTTTCATGCTGAATACAATAGACTTCAAGTACTTACTCTTGATTGAAGATGACATCTCACTGATGCATCATGAGATTAAGAAAGTCATTTACAAAGCAACATCTAACAAGACATCAAGACACACAAGATACATAAATAGAATAATGCGCAGACTCGTTGACAACACATCAAAATAAATATGCTTTCTTTTTAAAAAATGTTTACAGAAGAGAATACAGTCAACTCAATTCAAGAGCGCAATCACAATAGTGATGTAAAAGTCAGACAAGAAAGATTATTTCAATGCAAAGATATATAAATCAATTACGTTACTTGACACACTGAGCAAAATATTAAAGTTCATCATATTTGAACATTTGTAAAATGTCATAGAAACTTGCAACTTAATATTGAACATTCAGATGAGAGCTTGCAAGCACAGATTAATAAATACGACTTTGCAACTAATTATAGAAAAGATATATACTGTGTGAAGTGACATGAAAAGAAGAATAGTCTCATTGCTGAGTCTGAATGAGAAGAATGCATTTGACAATGTGATGCACAGCAGACTCTTACACGACATGAAGAAGAGAAAAGTTTCTAGACTGCTTCTTAAGTTTGTGAAGAACTTTCTGAAAGATCGATGCATCATGATCACAATTGATGATTACATGATGATGAAATGCAGCATGAACATTAACATATCACAAGATTCTTTGCTATCATCAATATTATATCTGTTTTACAATGTGAACTTGTTAAAAGTATGTAATAACATTAAGCTGAGAATTAACTTCACAAACTTCGTAAATAATGTTAATATCTTGATATATAAAGAGTTTACAAAATGCAACTGCTGAGTTCTTAGCAAGATTTATAATAGATGTGAACAGTGATTAAAAATGCATGACATCAAATTCTTAATGACAAAGCATAAGCTGATTCACTTTACAAAAACTTTTAAATGATTCAATATGAAAGTTGATGTAAAGTTAATGAAACATCAGATTAACTTGAAATCAAATATCAGAATCTTGAGAATTCAACTAAACTTCAAGCTGAAATGAGTGACTCACATGCATCATATCAAAGCAAAACTAGTGATTAAACAAAAGATCATACAGACAATCATTAAGTCTACTTGAAACTCATCAATGATGATGAGTAAGTAAATATACTTCGTGATGACATGCTCTTTGCTTAGTCACGAAGTCATCATATGATATCCATCACAAAGAATGAAAGATCATTGAAAGAATCTGAACATCAAGCTGAGATCAATGCAAGAAAGAGCATTGCAACAGATCATTAACGTTTATTGTGTAATATCAACAGAGACTCTACAGATAAAAACAAACACAATATCAATAAATATTCACTTATGAAAACTGATACAAAGATCAATAACATACATGAACTCTTGAAAATCAGATGAAGTTATCAAGATGATAATGCATTGAATTTGCAATGACTTGACATTCAAAAGAGATTAAAATCAAAGCTGTGCAAGACATTTTTACAACTGAAGCGAAAGTGAATGAAAGAAACACTCAAGCAGATGAAGATGAATTGAAGTCATTTTTACATAATGATCTTCTGATCAAAGTCATCAAAGATAATTATAATTGCAAACAAGAAAATGTCAATAAGATAACATAATCTTGACACATTTGCATTGAAGTGAAAAGTTTACTTAAATGATAACGATAGCAAAGATGATGTTACAGTGATCATAATGAGAATGAACTGAAAGTTAAATAAGAGACTGAAGAGATCGACTTTAGTCATCACTCATCATGATGAGCTGAAAGAATTAGTCGCGAAGATGAAACATCTTGCCAACGTAGCAACAGTGAATCAAGAGTATCATGAAAAGATATATAAAATATACAGTGATAGTCAGATCTCTCTGAAAGCAGTGAAAGTCATGACATCAACAAAAAATCAGACACATCTGCAATGAATTCAGACTGCACATGAGAACATTCAATCTTAAAAAGTCACGCTGAAGTTACATTGAATGACAAAACATGCAGAAGTGCTTGAAAATGAAGCAGCAAACAAGATGACTGATGATGTACACGAATTATCTTTATCGCTGATTAAGCATCAATGCATTGAGATGATGATGTAACTGACACTCATACAGAAATAAATCAGATAGACATGAAGAGTAGTCTGAAGAAAGAAATTCAACGCAGCTCATTTTTAATATTTGACATCAAAGATGACTTATCAGCATCTGCATCTACACAAAGATCATGCAAAGTCTTACAATGCATTGCTAACGCAGTTATGCATAAGAAAAATTAATTTCAATTAATTTCTACATGAGAGATAAGTACTTAATGTCGTTATGATGATGTGTAAGTGTGACAGAGATTGAATGTTGATCAAGCACATTTTATTAACATGTTTCAGATGAAAAGTAGAATGAAAAGCAATGCAATGAGAAAAGAACATCATGAACTTGAGAAAGCTCTTAGAAATCATGAGCGCAGCAAGAACAATCATTCAAATGATACTTTCAATGAGCATACTGAATCAATTTCAAGCTGTGACATAATTAAAGAATCAGATGAAAAAGAAAAGAAATAAAGAAGAAACAGATTCATAAAGTTCTTGCATTGAAAACAATTATAATATAAAGCGCAGAAAGAAGCGATTTTTTGATGAGAAAAGAGCGTTGCGCTAGCGCAGCGTTCGCTACAGTATATAGAATCTCACATAGACTCATAATGAGTGTTAAATCAAGTAAGAATTAAAAAAAAAATCAATATACAATCAACTTACTAACATTAATTATATAATAATTAAAATTAAATCTTTGATTTTATTCACTTTTGATGCATTTGTAAATTGATCATTAAATTGAGTTTTAATATCAATCTTCTGACTTAACTTGAATACTCAGTTACAACATTCTGACTTAGTTTGATATTGATTTCAAGTTGATACTTGATTCAAGTTTTCAACTTGACTCATTAAGAAATTGAAAATGACATTAAAAGAGTTAAATATAGAAATTTTTTCAATTTTTCGCCTTTGCATTATCTTTTTGATAGAAAGTCATAAAGAAAAACATGAAGAGAAACATAAAGAAAAACATAAAGAGAAACATGAAGATCATTTGATAAAGAGCTTTGATAAAAAGCTATGATAGAAAGTTATGATAAAAAGTCATGACAAGAAACTATGAAGACTGTTTGATAAAAAGTTATAAAGAGAAATCATGAAGAAAAGTCATGAAAAAAAGACATGAAGAAGAATCATGAAGAAAAGTCATGAAAAAGAATTATGATAAAGAAACATGAAAATTATTTGATAAAGAGTCATGATAGAAAGTCATAATAAAAAGTCATAATAGAATATTTATTTATTTATCTTCATGTCTTAATAAGTTGAATTGAAAATTTTAAATTGATACTTAATTTCAATTCTTTAACTCAACTTGAATACTTAAGTTGAACATCTTGATTTAATTCAAATACTTGAATCAAGAATTTTGATCTGAATTGAGTCTTGATGAGTTGAAAACTTAACTTAATCTTAATAACTTGACTTGATGTAATCAGTTTATGCATTTGTAACATTATCTTTTTCTTCAAAAATTCATGTTCACATGAATAAAATAAATGAAACGTAAAATTTTTCACTGTTTTTCAATTTAATGTGACTTGTCTGAATAAAACTTATGAAATTTGACTAAAACTTCTTTCAAGCTTTCAAATTCTTCTTTATCAACATAGTATCATTTATTATTTTAATTTGATTTCATTCATTTGACTTTGTATTGTATTCAATCTCAATAGCATCTAAAGTTCAAAATATTATTTATCTTTCAATGTTTATCATCTTCAATAGTGAGAAATTTAAATAATTTTGAATATTATTTTGATAAAAGATCATTAAAATAAAAACATAATAACTTTAAACTAAACATTAAATACAGTTACTTCATGCTTATCAATAAATGAAAATGATAGAAAACTTCAACTTTGACAGTGATTTAATAAAGTTTTAATTGTTTATCTTTTAAATCTTTGCATGATCTTGTTGTTTTAATATTTCTGAAGAATAATTAAATTCAGTCATTTACTTCATAAATGACATTTCATCTATGTTTATTGATTTAAGTAGACTGATCGCGTCAAGTCAAGTACTCAAGTTCAAGTCAAGTATTCAACTCAAAAAGTGTTGAGTCGAGTTAAGAAGTTGAATTTGAGCACTTGAGTCAAGTTGAGAAGCTTGACTCAATAATTCAACTCGAAAACTTGATTTGACTCGACAAGATATTAGATAGATGTAAATAGCTTGATTGAACAGTCTTCATGATCTTCTTCATGACTTTCTATTATGTTTTCTCGTCATGACTTTCTATCAAAGTCAAACGATCTTCATGTTTTTCTTCATGTTTCTCGTCATGACTTTCTTCATGTTTCTCTTTCTGTTTCTCATCATGACTTTCTTCATGACTCTCTTCATGTTTTTCTTCATGTTTGTCAGAAACTGAACTAGACTAAAGATACTATCAATATAAAAGACTGATATTATTATTATTACTTTGATAGAATCTAGATACAAGACAATACATTAGATAATGTACAAGATGAAAGACAAAGAACGAAAGAAAAGAATGAAAACTCAACTTCTATATACATGAATTGAGCAGAATCAAGACTAAACAATAGTTCTATTGACTTAAGATTGCAAAAGTTCGCGCATATGATTAAAATGATTGAAACAGAATTATTGAGACTAAATTAAGATGATGATGACTAGATTGATGACTTGATTCATTAAACTAGTTCAATGAACCGAGATTATTTAAAATATTGACGATTTATATTTTAAATTGAGTTAATAATTTGACATCATGACAATAACTTTTCTCTTCAAGATTGAGCTTCTGCAAAATAACAAGAAGAAACAAGACAAGAATTGATGTGAACGCATTTTAATATGATAAAGCACAGATGAAACTAGAATAAATCTGAGTCACATCTGAGTCAGATCTGAGCAAGATGTCTGAAGAGTAAGATGAGATTAGACGCATTTTAATGTGATGATGCACAGCGAAATTGAAACACATTTAAGTCACATCTGAGTCAGATTTAAATGAGATGTTTAAGTCAAATTTAGACAAGATCTGAGTCAAATCTGAGTAAGAGAAAGATGAAATGCAGTTTAATATGATGATGCACAGATGAAACTAGAATACATCTGAGTCACATTTGAGTCAGATTTAAACAAGATATCTGAAACAAATTTAAACAAGATCTGAGTCAGATTTAAGCTGAGTTGAAATGATGAAGATTGAACTTAAAGTTCTTGACATTGACATTGAGACATTACACATGATAATACATGTGATTCTTCAACGACAGAATTGACGAGATGATATTCATCAAGCGCTTGCTCACAATTATTCAAAAGATGAAAAGACTTTTAAGTAGAGAAGTGATCTTCTCAATTGATGTAATACTTGAGCAAAGATGAATTATAACATCTATCATGCTTGAAGTTTAGTATGCTGTTTATATATCAGAATCTTTCGTCATTCTTGATGATAACAAGTTCTTAAGATTTCTGACGTTGACTTGAAAGAAGATCACTTATGATATGATTCAGAAGAATGACATGAAAAATTGAATGAATCTTCATGAATGTTGAAAGATTTAACTCAATGATCAGAAAATTATTCTTGAAGACACACTTAATCTTGAAAAGATCAACGTTATGATCATTTAACTTGACAGCGAAACAAGTGATGCTGAGATTGCAAGCATTCAATCAAACTTCATCTTCAACGAAGTATTTAAAACAAGAATGATGAAAGAGATTGACATTGAATTTGTAAATGATCTGAGCTATAAGCATCTCATTATGTAAATGCTCAGTCAGTTTCTTCATCTTCTTAATGAATTCTTTGACATTGATTAACTTGTTTCAAGCTTAAAATGTAAGATTCTCAAGTAGAAACTCAAAGAACTTAAAGTTTAAACATGAGTTCTGACTCGAATTGATCAAGAAGAGTGATGCTAAAGTGATTAATGATGATGCATTATTGACGACGAATTTGACTTCAGAAAGTCACTTAGTTCAATCATCTTGCATGTAGTTGACGAAGACTTGAAGATAATGCTTCATGACAGCATTGATTCTCTTGATTTGATCATCAATCTCAAAGTGATACATTGTTGATAACTTAATGTCTATCTTCAGCATTTTACACATATGCTTTCAGACATTAAAGATGAATTGTGTATCTCAATCAGACATGAAGAACTTGAGTAAATCATGATGTTTTTAAACATGAGCATAAAAGCAGTTGATAACTTCTTCAACTTTCATAGAAGTGATGAGAACTAAATGTCTCATTTTAATAAAATGATCAATGAAGACTAGAATATATCTATATGTGATACTCATGAAGATACTGAGCGATAAAGAATTTACATAGTTCATGAAAACATCACATCAACGATGTTTAAAAACTGAAAGAAAATGCAATCATTCTTGAGTTTATTGTTTAAAGAACTTGAAACGTGTGCACACATGACAGTTTCATATGAAGCGTTGAACATACTTATAAATGTTTGATCATCAGTAGATTCAACTGATCAGTTCATAGCTTTTTGCTCTTTCTGAATAATCATTGATGATATTATCATGAATGAGCTGAATGATACGAAGATGTAGTTTATTTGAGTTGAGCACATACTTTCTTTCTTGAAAGTACAGATGATTCTCATGTTCTTTACACTCGACTAGAGAAATCTTGTTGTGATGTCATGCTTCATTACAAAGTGTTTCGATTATCTGAGCTGCGAATTTGTCATTGATTTCAACTTACTTTCACAATGTCTGAGTAAAAGTATCAGCAGAATCTTCATCAAGATTCAAAGTGTCTTGATCTAGCTGAAACTTGATATTTTCAACGTTGAATTATTTGATTTTTAGATTCATGAAAGTTAAAATTTGCAAGAATGCTGAAATAATTGAAAATAGATGTAACTGAACTGAATTTAAAGCGATGATTTGTGACTGAAGCTTCATAACTTTGATGTTGAAGAGGTTGAAGATGAGATTCTCAACAATATTAAGATCTAAAACATAAGTTTTCAGAATTGTCTGATGTTGATATTGATGTCAAGAGTCGAATGTATTTCTCTCTTTAAAGAAATCTTCTGAGCGACGTGTCAAAGCATTCAACTTATCATCAATCTTGTCAAGATGATAAGCAATGTGATAGTTAAATCTAAACAGAAACTCACTTCAATGAGCTTGATGATGACTCAACTGCTTAATTGACATGAAATACTCAAGATTTTTGTGATTCATAATCATCTTGACAGAATAGATAAAGTCTTCAAGCTCTGATCATTATTTCTTGAAAGTGCAAACAGTGATCATGAGTTCTTTATCATAAATCTCGTAGTTACACTCAACTGAATTATGCTTCTTCGAAAAGTAAGCGACTGAATGAAAAATCTCATTCTCATCATATTAAGAAAGAATGTTTTTGAATACATAGTTTGAAGCATTGATTTCTATCACAATCTTGTGATTTAAATTATAGTGACAAAGAATAATCTTGAAAGTGAAGATTTTCTTAAGAATGTTGAATGCAATCTGACATTTCTGAAATCAGACAAAGAATACATCTTTTCTGATTAGATGAGTGAGCGAAGTAACTATTCTATTATAGTCATAGATGAATCTTTTATAGAAGTTCGCGAAATTTAGAAAACTTTGAACGTCTTTAACGTTGATCAAGATGAGTCAGTTGACAATGATGTTTATCTTAGAAGAGTTCATCTTGATCTCTTCAATGATGATTATTAATTCTAGATATGAAACTTGAGTGACATAAAACTTACATTTAATTATATTCATCTGAAGATCTGCTTCTTGCAACTTTCGCAGAATGAGCTTGACATAAATCTCGTGCTTGAGTTCATTGTCAAAATAGATCAAGATGTCATTCAAATAAGTGATACAGAACTTATTTAAATGTTCATGAAGAGTATTGTTGATATACTTTTGAAACAAAATAGACTCATTACATAGATTGAAAAGCATTACTAGATACTTGAATAATTTAAATCGAGTGCAAAAGATGATGAGAACTTCATCTTCTTCTTTGATTCAAAGTCGATTGAACGCAGAAATGATATTCAGCTTGATAAAGATTTTAGCTTGACTCAGATGATTCAGCGTTTCTGAGATCAGAGACAGAGAATATCAATTCTTGACTGTGATAACGTTCAGATCTCAATAGTTTACGCAGAAGCAAAGTTTTTCTTCGAGTTTCTTGATGAAGAGAACAAAGATGATCGTCTGAAAACAACTGACTTGAATGAAATCTTTGCTCAGATTTTCATTCAGATAATGACGAAGTTCTAGAATTTCATCATGACTTATGTTGTACAAAGCGAAGATTGAGAATTGAGCATCTTCTTTAAGATGTATGACATGATCATGAACTCAATGCAAAGACAAGATATTAACGTTCTTCTTGGAGAAAACATCTAAAAACTTGAAATATTTGAATGATAGAATTGTGACTGAATCAACGTTCTTACTTTGTTAATAGACTTCAAGATTTTCTTGTGTCGTGAATGCAGTCAAATGAAATTTCTTTTTCATTTGATGAAGATTCAAACAATGATTCTTATCATACATACTGTCTTGAGAGCAAGACGAAAACTGAGCAAGAGTTGAACTGTTCTTTGAACGAATAGTTAAAGTTGTGTGACGCGATTTTGACTCATCAGAGTCTAGACTAGAAGACGAGATTGACTCAAGATTCAAAAAGACATCGATTTTCTTTAAAGTGATGCTAAACACTTCAATGTCTTTGACATGAGCAGCATGATCAAAGCTTCAAGCTTTCAACTTAACTATGTCAAGTTGTATAGAAGATTGATTGAATTGATCTGCTTGAAAGATAACAGAAGTTCTAAAGAAGAAAGAATTTCAACACTTGATTTTTGATGAGTATTCTTTTTGAATGACTTAAAGAATATGACTAAAAGTTTCTTGTTTCAGATGAAAGATAAGATTGAACGAGATTTATTTCTTGTGAACGAGTTGAGTATTAATTGACTTTTCGTAAACGAACGAAAAGTTATATTGCTTTTTGTGAGCAGACGAAAAACTGAGTTGCTTCTTTCAAGTGAATGAGAAACTAGATTGCTTCTTGCAAGCGAACTGAAAACTGAATTACTTCTTTCAAGTGAATGAGAAACTAGATTGCTTCTTATAAGCAAACTGAATGCTGAATTACTTCTTGTGAGCAATCTGTAAACTGAATTGCTTCTTGTGAATGATTTGTAAACTGAATTACTTCTTGTGAGTAATTCATGAACTGAGTTGCTTCTTGTGAATGAATTGAGAGCGAGATTGAGAGAAAGCTACTTTGTTAAATTCAAACGAGAAATTTTCTTCTTGTTGATTAAGATCATAGATCTTGATGAAAGATGAACAACAATGATTAAGATAAAAGAAGAAAGACAAGATGAGAATATTGTGCTTAAAATTGACATCAATGACGTGATGACGAAGTCATGATAAATTCATGACGATGAGATATTGATTTAATTCAGTAACATAAAAGAATAATCTTTTGATGTGTTTATCAAGAATCATTGTGATTTCAACAACATGAATAATATCATCGATTAAAGCGACTTGATCATCAAATTCTTGAAGTCTGCGAGAATGAGTTAATTGATACAAGAAAAGATGATGTTGTTGCATGAAGAATTTATTCATAAAGACATAAGCAAAGACTTCACTATTAATCAGAGTGAAAGCAAGAACTCTAGATTGAGCTTAACGTAGAATACAAAATACTATCATGTGATTATCTTTGAATGTTGAATCAAATTCAAAGAGTTTCAAGACAGATTTAGCAGAAAACTTTTTATATGATTGAAGTGAGAGTGAAAAGATTGAGACTAGTAGACAAAATGATATGTATACAGATTTCTGAGCGTGACTTAGCTCAAAGACTAAACTTTTCTTGTGAACAGCGAGACTTCTTCATCTATACTGACGACGTCACTGTCGTAAATGTTCATGATACACAAAGTGAAGAACTTTTTATTTAAGCATTCTTTAGTGATTTTGCTCGAATGTTACAACTTGCAGTAGTAGCAAAGCTTTCACTTATTGTAGATTTTCTTGATCTCAGAAATGATCAGAGTCTTATCTTGAATGATGACAATGACAAAGCTTAGATTCATTGACTCATTGAAAGATGAGAAAGAAAGAGATGAAGATACTGTCAAAACAACAGTTACAGAAATGATGATCTTTGAACTCAAAGAATTACTAGTTGATGCAAAGATGCTCTTAATTTTGATGAATGAGATGATGATGAAGACGAAGCAAGATTAATGATGCTTAAGTTGTTGAAGCTCTTCATTGATGTCAGAGAATGCTTGAATTCATTGATGAAAGATGAATGATCAAGTTTCATCAAGATTTCGTCAGAAGAAAATGATGACTTGAGTGAAATAATTGACATTACACTTCAGACAGTCAATCAATGAAAAATCTTTCATCAAAAAATATTCTTTCTTTTGAAAGAAGAGATTGTAATAGTCAGCAAAGCTATTTGTGTCTTGCTTCAGAATTTCGCGAAGATATAAATGAGCATCTTTTGTCTTGAAAGAGTTGTCACAGCAATGGTGTAACTTATGTCATCAATCTGCAAAGATGAAAATAATACAAAGATCATTGACTCAATATTGACTCATTAGATTGTGAATCTTCTTATCTATAATGAGTCGTGACTCGACATAAAGAATCTTAACTCGATGAGAGAAATAATGATCATCGTTCACGTTCATGCGCTGTATCAGACTCTGCTCTCATGCATTCAATTGATCTTTGTTTCTTTCATACTCAGATATGTCAAAAAGCTTCTCGAATTTAGAAGTAATGAAGACAGCGATAGAATTTGTAAAGAGATGAACGATGAAAAAAGATTGATTGTTCAAGATTTGTGCAATGATCTGAGCTATCATTGCAAGAGACTGAGAATTCAATTTTATATAAACTGAAGAACTGAGAACGATGAACGAGAACAAAATGATAACATCATGTTGTCGAACTTGATTTTGAAGCTCTTGCATTACGCGAAAGATCTCAACTGAATTTTCAATCATACTTTGAGCAAACTGTTTGATAACATGCTCATCATCGATCGAGAGATTGTAAGACAACTTCATTTGAGCGAAAGAATAACTAGATGAAATTTCAATGTATGAAAATGTTGCAGAAAGTGTAGATCTTTCGTAATGTCAGAGACTGAGCTAGACTAAAGATACTATCAATATAGAAAACTGATATTATTATTATTACTTTGATAGAATTTAAATACAAGATAATACATCAGATAATGTACAAAACGAAAGATAAAGAGTAAAAGAAAAGAACGAAAGCTTGACTTTTATATACATGAATTAAGCAGAATCAAGACTAGACAGTAGTTTTATTGACTTAAGATTGCAAAATTTCGCGCACATAACTGAGATGATCAAAACAGAATTGCTGAGACTAAATTAAGATGATGATGACTAGATTAATGACTTGATTTATTGAACTAGTTCAATGAATTAAGATTATTTAAAATATCAACGATTTATGTTCTAAATTGAATTGATGATCTGATATCATGACAAGCAGAGAAAAGAAAATAAATAAATTGTTATCTTTTCTGTTTCTTTCATCATCTCTTTCTGTTTCTTCATTTCTTAGAATTCAGTTGTTAAAGATCAGCATAGAGCGAGTCATATAAATGTCATTTAACTAATAGATAAATGCTAAGAAAGAAAAGTATTTACAGAAAAGAACTCAATTCTTTATATGTATGTTTCTCAGTTTTATGCTAGACTCAAAAGAATTGACATCTTACACATATGATGCAAAGTTTCAATGACATCATTACTAGCTTGAATACTCACTAGATTTGATTAGAATGAAACTCAGATCAGAGCTAGAAAGAATAGATGAAGACTAGAATCATAACATTATTTTTTCTTCTTGAATATTCATGTTTGCATGAATATTGTTTCTTAGTGCGCTTTTCTTGAATATTTGATATGAAAGTCATTGATCATCTCTTGAATATTCATGAATTCGTTGTTGTCAGCGTTATATCAGTTGAGATTGTTGTCATAATTCTTTCATTTGACTTGATATTGAAGTTGTCTTTGATATCATCAAAAGTTCAATATATCATCGATTTTTCATTCATCTTTATCGTTTATCACTATTGATCTCGAGAATTCATTCTTCTGATCAGACAGAGAATCATTGACAACGAAACAAAGAAGCTCTGAATGAAATACATCATGTATACGCATAGTCTCAAGTAGTTTCAATTTATAGAATGAGTCAATGAAATTAATGATCTGAAAAGAATCAAGCATCTTGTCATTTAATTTTTTGAAGAGTCTCACTGTAATGATGTTTCATTCATTCAGAAACATTCTTGATTTAATCTTGTAATTGATTTTCTTTCTATGCTTGTTAGCTTGATTCATCATTTGTTCTCATGTTTTGATCAGAACTTCACGAGCAAAGATCAATGTCTTGTTCATTTGTTCAGATATATTCTTGACTCAATCAATTTGCAAGCGTTCACGAGTGCTTTCATATTCAATGATGTCAAAGTCAAAGCTCATATGAGAATGAAAGTTCTTGTTTATGAAGAAGAGAATTAAGAAAATGACTGAGAACAAGATGTTATTGTCAACAAACTCAATCATGAATAGTCACTTAAATCAGGCGTTTTGCATATATGAACAGAAGAATCAAAGATATTGCTTGACGTTCTGATTGACTCGTTCGCTTTGATCATCAATTTGAGAATGATAGATAAGAAACAATCGAAGAAAAATGCTCAGTCGTTTTCAAAGAAACTTTTATAGTATAGAGATGAATTACGAATCTCGATCAGATACTATGAAGCTTGATAAATCATGAGTTCAATATATTCATTGAATCAGCATTTCAGCTGTCTTTTCAACAGTGATATCTTCATCATTAGTGATGCAAGAAATATAATGTCTTTCTTTTAACAATTTGCAGATGATCATCAGAATAATAGTGTATTCGCTTGAATCAAATAAATTGATAATGAAGTTCATTGCTATATCATGTCATCGCTGTTCAGATATCAATAGAAATTGAAGCAAGTCATTTGATTTATTTCTAGATGTCTTTGAACGTTAACAGATATAGCAGTTTTGAATATATCGATCTATCGTTTTTCGCATGAATGATCAATAGTAGTTTCGCTTTATGACTTTCATAGTTTTAAGAATATCAGAAGAATTAACTGATGATTGATCGTGCATCTCATGAATCAGATTCATTTGTAGAAGCTCGTTGAACGAAATTCATAACTGATTATCATGATACAAGATTTCATTCTGAGTTCAACAATTCTTCAATTTGATATCTTCATATTGTGTCTCGTCTCTTGCTATTGCTTTGCGAAGTAGCGTACAATTCTCATTGATTTCATTAATCTCAAGAATCTGTTTATAAATTAATTCACTGATGTTCTTCTTTAAATTAGCAATTTTCATTCAATTCAAAGTCCGAATAAGAATTTATTAATAGCGAACGCGCTCATCTTCTGAATTTCTGAGCACGACGTTGTCGTAAGACTGCTTGCATCATTCTCATGAAATAGTTAGTAAGAAAGAAGAGGTCGAGATCTGAGTCAATGATAAAAGAGTTGAGAAAAAGCGTTTTTCAAGTGTACATATAGATGTTATTGTGACTTATAAATAAAGACAAGAAATATACATGATTTACAGTATCTTTCTACTAGTACAATCATTGCATGTGTTCATTGTTTGCTTTCTCTGTTGCTTTGATATGACTTTCTATATTGCATTTGTACTTCTTATCTTGACATTGAAGCTCAAGCGCGAAAATATCATTTTTATAATATCTTGAGTAGAACAGTTGATTGAACAGCAAAGAGTAACACGACATCTTTACAATGATCAGAAAATTTACGAAAGATTTGAAGTGAAAATTGATTTGACTCTGAAATACGGAAAATTAATATAACGACTTCATTTCGCTTAGAAATATTGACGAAAGCTATTCAAGTCACAGAGTTTTCACAGTTGAAACTAGAAGAAATATGTATCTTCAGCTAACGAAAACTATCTCTCTTTGAGCGAAGATGCAACAACGAAGAAGAGAGAAACTGACTTTCGCGAATGATTGACACTCAGAAGAGACGCTCTGATCAGAAGAAGAATTCATCTGATCTTGAAACTCGTAAGAAACAGACAGCGAAAGCAAGAATCAAAGAACGAATTCGAAGAAATGTAAACAGAAGTACGAGAAATGATGTCAGTTTCAGCAGTGAATCATGTTTCAGCAGAAGCATAAGATCGAGCGTTGTTCATTAAATAAAAGAAGGAAAAAGAAAAGCATCTTGATTAGTTGTAACAACTGCAAAAGAAAGAAAGAAGAACTTCGATGAGTCAAGAAGCAAAAACAAAATAATGAGATCTTTTTGACTGCTCTATTATTTTTGCTATTCTGTATTTCATTCTCACAGCTCTCAATATCAATTCACAGCAACAAAACAATAAGCTCATTGAGAACATTTATTGTAAACACGAGTGCTACGCTCATCAGCTCTCGAGTCAGCTCAGAAATAAACATGATCATAATGTCGTTTCTGAAATATCTGACACTCATGTCATCGCTCAAAACTTCGAGAGTCTCGTATTTTGAAGAAAAGAACATGACTGATTTTCTAGAAAGATATAAAGACTTCTGTGATGATTATGAGCTGAATCAGATCGATTGATTTTGCAAGCTGTCAAGATACTGTGACAAGATCATTGATGATAACATCAAGATTATGATCAAATATATTGACTTCAACTGACAAGAACTGAAGAAGACAATGAAGAAGAAGTATGAGAAAGATGACACTAATCAACAGCTGAATTCTCAAATTTTTCTGAAAATCTTCAAGAATAAGTCTTGTATCATGAAGAATGATCTGAAGCTGTACAGTCAACAATACAAAAGCATATCGCATTCGTTGATAAAATGCAAGCAAATAAATGAGTATATCAGATGCTGCTGATTTGTCAAGAGTCTTTCATCTGTATTAAGTGAAAAGATCATATGAAAGTGTGCACTTGATTCTGAAGATCTCAGTTTCATGAACTTTAAGAAAGTTAATGACGTGATAGTGATTTACTGCAACTTTGTCAAAGCACTGTTGAAATTCTTGATCATGATCAAGAATTTCAATGATCTCAGCAAGCTTGTGAATGAATATCAGATCAAACGATTGACAATGTCAGACAAGTTCTTCGATTCTTTGATAGTAGCACAGCTCAGCAATACAATAATCAATAAAATGATAAATAAGTTTGAGATGATGATGCTTTCTTTACAGACAGCAACAAAGAAGATTGAATCTTTCATGCAAAACATGACAACATCTGTCTCAACGCTCAACGTTTATATTTTACATGAATTCATCACGTCTGCTTGTTCAACAATGTTGATGTCATCATCATTTTCGCTTTCAAGAAGTGAACGAGCGTCTTTGATGTTTAGAATGAAAGAATGCTTCTTCTATGAAGAAATAAAATGTCAGAAGATCAGATGTCATCAATTGAATATTTATAAGACAAAAGAAAAGATACATGTAAATGAAATAAACAGACTTTGAATGAGATTCGTTGAAAAAGATGACAGATTAACATCTTTCACATTGAATTTTTTTCAGAAAGAGTTGATTGACAATGCTTTGAAAAAACAAAGTCAGCAAATGAGAGCAGAACATGTTGACATCATCAAACTGACAAGTGTAAGAGCAATGATCACAAAGAAAGCAAAGAACACAGATGAGAAATAGAAATGAGACGAAGAAGTAATAATTATCACAGCTCAACATGATTATAAGTCAGATGAGAATATGATGAAGACAGCAACATAACAAAGAATGAGTTTAAATTGAACTTAAAGAGAAAAAGTAAGAAAAGAAGAATAGACTGATCGTCAAGTCAAATTTTCATACCTACTTTCTGACTCGTTCGAGTACTCGATATCAATGTCGTGACTCGACTTGAATACTCGATACCAATCTCGTGATTCAACTCGATATTGATCTCGAGTCGAGTCAGAATTCGAGTTCTCGACTCGACTCGTCAAGCAATCGAAAATTCAGAATTCAATGAGAAGAAATACTGATTACTACTAGTAGAAGTTTCTCAAGCAGAATCAGCATCTTCAGAATTCATGAGAATACTGACTACTACTAATAAAGATTTTCCGAGCATGATTCATAAATAGTGATCGACATCTTCAGAGCTCATAACTCATGAGAATATTGACTACTACTGATAGAGATTTCTCAAGCACTATTGATAATGTACTATTGATAATGCAACAGGGTAATACAATTGATTAAAGCTTATGCTTGACTACGTAGTAATTACTAAGCTGAGAAAACACGTATCAATCATAGTCAGTATTCTCATGAGTTCTGACCAATACTCGTGGGGAAATTTCTATCAGTAGTAGTCAGTATTCTCATGAATCATGAAGGTGCGATCGAATCAATTGCATTACTCTATTGCATTATCAGATAAATATTAGTAGAAGTAAATCATATCTTGGCGAGTCGAGTCGAGAATTCGAGTCAATACTCGATATCAACATCGTGACTCGACTCGAATACTCGATATCAAAATTCTGACTCGACTCGAATACTCGATTTCAAAATTCTGACTCGAATCGAGTCTTGACGAGTCGAGAACTCGACTCAACCTCGATGACTCAACTTGACGCGATCAGTCTAAAGAAGAACGTCTGTTGAGCATGAAGAATTTGCGCTTTGAAGAGTATTTGTTGATTTCAAGAACATTCTTGAAGAAGTGAACAAGTGAGAATGTGATCATGCAGAATGCAGCTGCTCTCAAGAAAACGATAAAAACAACGAAAAAATTGACGAGAAAGAATTCAGATGACAGCAAGATAAAGTCAGACAATTGAAACAAGAGAACGTAAAACATAGTAGAGAAACACATAAATACAGAAGACGTAATACATATTATAGCGAATCAGAAAATGCAAGACGTAAGCATTGAATAAATGCTTACACATTCGTTTATTCTTCTTTGAACTCTTTACGCTTAAGTAAAACAACATAAGAAAAAGAAAAAGAAAAAGATTGATGATGTGCAAGTAACAGCAGTAAAATTTAAAGATTCTTCACTCGAAAAGTTGAACATAATTCTGTATGCAATGACATGTTCGAGAACATGAATGCTGATGAGCGATGAGATTTACGTTAAGACATTGCTTGATAATGATGCTGAAATCAACGTTATGTCTGAAACTCTTGTTGCAAAAGCTCAATGATTTATGCAACAAGACATTCATTTAGATATGATAAAAGTCAGCGAAGCAAAGACTAACATCATTGAATGTTGCAATGATGTGAAGTTTGATATTGACGAAGCAAAATTAATGATTTCAATATTTGTGATTGAAAGTAACAAGTACACTCTGATACTGAGCAGATCATATGAGTGAAAGACACGTCTATGCATCAACAATACTTCGAAAGAAACTTGTGAGATGACAGTCATTGATGATGATGAAAGAATGATATTCTTTAAATTGATTTTAACGCACAATTCTATCAATCAAGATGTGTTGAAAATATTTCTTGAAAAAGCGAAAGATTCTTTAAATGAGTAGACGAATGCTCTGTTGAAAGTGTATCTGCGATGAGAAGTATAAGCTCGAAGACTGTTGATTTAGCGCGCTTGAAAAGCTCTGAAATGTTCATCAAGATCAAAGAAGAAAAGAAAAAGAAACATTGAAGCTTCATTCAATGATTTTGCTCAAACAATAGCATGCAACATGCATAGATGTTATGATGTCATTCAAACAGACTTGCAATGCAAATGACATGAAGATTTGATTTAAGTTCAATTCATCAGCATGAGAAGATAAATCATGTCAAAGTAGTGACAGCATACAAGAGAAAAGTTCAGAAGATTTGATCTGTTAATTCATCAGAGTCAAATGATTCAATATCAGAAGATTTAACAAACTAAAAATAAATCTTATTTATTATGAGTCTGCATAAAGCGAATCATATGAGTGTATTCTAACTAGAAGTTTAAAGCTGAAGTAGAAAGAAGATGCAACACGATGTGAGTTTTACTCACGAAGACATGCTAAGTCGCTAGCGTGTCAACAACAGCTCTACTCACAGCTCTATACTAGTCTATGTTAGACTAATCAGACTAATCAAAGATAACAGAGATGCATGCTTGCAACATTACTCTTTCTCTTCATCTAGCAATGTTCTCATTACTGCAATTCAATCGATTGATTCTTGTTGAGTTAATTTCTAACTTGACTTGTTTAAATACTTCTGATGAAAGTCATTTACAATCTTCAAGCAGTCTTTGAATTCATTTTCATTAACATTGTATTAATGTAAATTGATGTCATAGTCTTTTTAATTGACACGATATTGCAGTCATCTTCTGTAGTGTCTGAAGTTCAGTATGTTTTTCACTTTTCATTCATCTTCATCATTTATCACTATAGAATCAGACGACTCATTTCATTGTTCTTTCAGAGAGTCTTTCGAATTCAGTCGTAGTAAATTCAAGATGAACTCTAAATGAATCTTCATTGTCGATGACAGTTTCAATCAATATGCATGTTCGATCTCAGTCAGAATCTTGAAAGATTCTAGCATCTTATCATTCAGCTTCTTTGACAATCTTGTGATCATAATGTTTCTAGAATTCAGAAACATCATGTCATCTATCTTGTAAATCATTTTCTTTCAATGCTTATCAATCTGTTTATTCATTGTAACTCTGACTCTTACTAATGTCTGCTTGATCAACGTTAATGATCATTTCATGTGTTTGAATATATTCTTTGCTTTGCTCGCTTGAATTCTAGCTTGAATAATTTCATATTCAGTTGAATTCAAATCGAAGCTCATATGAGAGTGAAAGCTTTTATTCAGAAAGAACGCTGATTATTCAATTGATGATGAAATAGCATTGTTATCAACAAATTCAGTCATAGATAGTCAGATGAATCAATCATCTTGCATGTATAAGCAGTAGCTTCGTAGATATCATTCTACATTCTGATTCGCTCTTTTCGTTTGATCATCAATCTGTGAGTGATAGTCAATGAATAGTTTCATCTTAATGTTGAGTCTCAGACATAAAGACTTTCAGACAATCGATATGAATTATGAATCTCTATCGAACATTATTGATCTTGATAGTTCATGAGTTCTGAAGACTCATATCAACAGTAGCTTGACTGTTTATTCTGCGAAGATTTCTTCGTCATTTAATCAACATGATATATAATGTCGTTTCTTAAACAATCGATCTATGACTGTCAGAATCGCGTTGTTTTCATCACTTTCTGATAGATTGATAATGAAGTCTAATAATATGTTCTGTCATTGCTGCTTGAGTATGAGCAATGACTTCAGCAATTCATTGATTCGATCTCTCGATGCTTTTGATCTTCAACAAACATAACAGTTTTGAATGTAGTGCTTGATCATCATTCTCATCTTCGATCAGCAATATGATCATCTCAGCAAGTTCAACGTTTGATTCATGTCAGAATGTTCACTGATCAAAAAATTATATGCTTTTCTTATCAATTGAATGATCATTGACTGAGAAACTTACAGTCTATCATTCTTTCAAAGTACTTCGTTCAGTACTTTGCAATTGTCTAGATTCATATCTTGACAAGTTTTTCTGTTTTGTTCTATGACTGTTCAAATATTGATACATTGTTGATTCGTTCAAATTTCTGCTATAATTTGATTCTGAATAGAAACTATCTCTTCGATCGAATTTTGATTAGCTTTC
>JAABUH010000490.1_pt1 | contig 58068 bp, 61 predicted proteins | sample 5559121 | NCBI WGS metagenome assembly JAABUH01 (sample SAMN10711871, study PRJNA513364) | rock metagenome | isolation source: Antarctica rocks | place: Antarctica: Victoria Land, Battleship Promontory nord | collected 2015-12-28 | reverse complement strand
GTAGGTCAACATAGGCTCAGTTTACACCAAAAGCAACACGTTTACTGCTACGCGACAACTCTAATGATTACCTGGGGCAATACTTGTCACTCTGTCAGCATGATGTGGCTCTGTTCGTTGACCACTCGATACAGGTGGTCAGTACAGGTTGGCTTGATGAACAACTCAAGCAGCCAGAGGCAGAGGAGAACGGTAGTGCCGACGAAACTACAGCATACGACAGTATCAAAGTAGTGCCTGAAAACAACAACAGGCCCCGGTAATTACCGGGGCCTGTTGCCGACTAGGAAATCCTAATCCCTTTGTCGGATTATATCCGATTTTGCCTCATTGCCCCGCCCTAACGCAGATCGGCCTTTTAAGAAAGATCACGCCATAGACGCCGCGTTGATAACTGAACCTTCTTACGACCGGGCCGCCGATGTGCGGGCGGCGCTGGGGCTGACGTACCTGACGCTGGGGCTGACGTACCTGACGCTGGGCTGGATGACGGTCGAGGGCGCGGCGGCGCTTTGGCTGGGAGCGGCTTCCAAGAGCCTGCTGCTGGAAGGATTCGGGCTGGACAGCGTAGTCGAGCTGTTCAGCGCGGGTGTCCTGCTCTGGCGGCTGCGGGTCGAGGCCGGGGGCCGGGCGAGCGCGGTGCGGGTCGAAGCCGTGGAGCGGCGGGCGGCGCGGCTGGTCGGGTACACTCTGTACGGGCTGGCCCTGTTCGTCGCGGCGAACTCTTTGCTTGGATTAACCGTATTGAAGACACGGACCGACACGCACGAAAGCGTTTGGGGCATCTTGATCGGGCTAGCCGTGACCCGGCTGCTGCCCCGCCTGTGGTGGCTGGACAGCGTCGCCGCGCTGGCCTTGATCCCGCTCTTACTTAAAGAAGGCCGGGAGGCGGTCACGGGCGAGTGCGGGTGCTGTGCGGGGGGGAATGACGATGCACGTTGATGGACAGCAGATAGTCGCGCTGGGTATCGTGGCCGTGGCCGCGCTGGCTGTGGGGCGTCGCCTCTGGGGGCAGGTCGCGGCTTTTCGCGGCAGGCCGGGGCGCGCGGGAACCGGGGGGAGCGGCTGCGACGGCTGCCCCAGCAGCGGGGCAACGCCCAAAACGCAGACGACCTCCTCGCCGCTGATGCAGATCCAGACCAAGCCGCCGGTGCATTTGCGGAGACCGCCGAGTGAGGGCTGAAAACCCCCCCGCCCCCAATAACGGGAGGGCCGAAAAAGAGAATCGGGCTTGGGCGGTTCCCTCGTTCCGCTCCCCCAGCATTGGGGGCGGGGGGGGCCTTCTCCTGCTCCTACTGTGCGTCGGCTGCGCCCCACGTCCCGCCGTGCCGCCGGTCGAGGCGCGGAACCCGAAGCTGAACCTGGCACTGGACATGACTCCGCGCCGGGCCGCGTCGCTTGACCCCACCGTCCTGACCGTGCGGATCACGGACGCGGTGGGGAAACCGGTGCGTGGGGCAGCCGTGACCCTGCGGCTCGACATGCCGGCAATGCCGATGGGGGACAACGTGGTGACGACACACCAAACAACGGCAGGGACCTACGCCGGGACGGGGCGCTTCACGATGGCGGGGGCCTGGCGTGTGACGGCGGCGGCATCCAAGGGGCTGGAACGGGCGACGCGGGCATTCCCCGTGGAGGTCAGATAGACAGAACGCCATGAGCACACAAGACACACAAGAACAGGGGCAGGAGCAGGGGAACGTCGGCGGCGGATGGCTGGGGACCTACACCTACAAAGGGGGCCGGCGGACGCAGCCGCCGGTGCGGTTCGAGGCGACGTTCACCGCGCCGGACGGCGAGGGCAAGTTCCAGGGGACCATCCTCGATGATCATGGGCTGGGGGAAGCGAACGTCGCAGGCGGTCAGAGCGGGCGGGGCATCCGCTTCTCCAAACGCTACCGCCGACGCGGGCAGGTGTCCGTCTCTTATGAAGGCACACTGGCCGACGACGGACGCACGATGGGGGGGACGTGGCGGATCGCAGACATCGCCCACGGCGTCTGGGATGCCCGCCGTCTCTGGTCGGAGGTCGCGAGCGACACGGCAGTGGAAGAAGTCGAAGAGCGGAAAGTGGCGCGCGTCCGGGAAGTGGTGCGACTGGGATGAACAGCGGCGAGGGGCCGGACAGCACCACTCCCGACATCAGCAGTGAGTGGGACGGCGTGTATGCCTACGGCGGGCGGCACCAACACATGGCGATGGTGCGGTTCGGAGCCGCGTTCACGGTCACGGACCAGGTGGGCGGCTTTGCGGGCGTCATCACGGACGCCGACGGAGTCGGCGAGGCGGGCGTGTCGGGGACGGTGGAAGGCCCGGTGGTCCGGTTCGTGAAGACCTATCGGTGGAGTCGCTTTGCCCGGACCTCGCCGGTCCACTACGCGGGCACGTTTGAGGGGGAGGGCCGGGCGCTCCAGGGGACGTGGCAGATCAATAGCCGTTTTTTCTGGCTCATCCCGCTCCATTCCGAAGGCATCTGGCGGATGCAGCGGCTCGGCCTGCCGGAGATGGAGATCGTCTGGCCGCCCCCACCTCAGACGCCCTCCTCGCAGGCATCCCAAGAATGACGATGGACTCGGTGTATCTTCTGGCCCTAGTCCTGGGGCTGGCAAGCGGCTTCTCGCACTGCATCGGCATGTGCGGGATTTTCGTTGTCTCCTATGCCGGGATGCCCGGCAAGGGCGAGCCTCGCCTCCTCCATCCGGCCCGGCACGCGCTGTTCCACAGCGGCCGTCTGGCCGCGCTCATGTCCCTGGGCCTGGCGGGCGGAACCATTGGGGTGCTGGGGCATCGGTGGGCGTCGGCGCAGGGCGCGGTCAGCCTCGCCGTCGGCGTCGTGATGCTCGGCCTGGCGCTGGGGCTGGCGGGGCTGGTGCCGCGCTTCCGCCTGCCCGAGCCGGACGTGCTGGGGGCGGGCGGCGGGCGTCTGCGGCGGGTTTACCTGCGCGTCTTGCAGTCGCGCTCCGCGCTGAAGCCATTAGGCATCGGCGTCTTTGTCGGCCTGCTGCCCTGCGGCCTGACCTACAACGCCCTCCTGGCGACTTTCACGCTGCGCCCACTGTCCGGCGCCTTTTTAATGCTCTGCTTCGGCCTGGGGACGGTTCCCGGCCTGCTCGCTCTGGCCGTGTTCGGCAATGTCTTGTTCGGCGGCCTGCTGATGCGGATGCCGTTTCGGATCGCCATGACGCGCGTCTCGGCCCTGTTCCTGGCCGCTCTTGGTCTGGCCTTCCTCTGGCGTGGGTGGAGTAATCTGTGACCCACGTTTGGGGTTCTTGAAACACTGGAGGTTTTGATGAAGCATCGTTTTCCTGCCTTCGCCCTGGCTGGCGCGACGGCAGTCGGTGGTCTTGTGGCGGGCGTTGGACTGACGAGACAGCCCGCCAATGCCCAGACCAGCGCGGCCAACAACTCTCCTGCCTTCTCCCAAACCGACATGCACGGCGCGGCTAATATCGGGACGAACAAAGATGGGGAAGCCATAATCGCCTACGGCAACGGCATAATCGCGATTGTCCATCCCGGATCGGGAGCCGCGCCCAGCGGCTACATCCACACTTACCGGATTTCCCAAACGGGCCAGGTTTCCCTGCTGGACACGAAAGCCTTCGATTCAGACACCGGGAAAATTGTTGGCGGTCAGTAGCCATCTCGATGAAAATCTCCGTCGCAGTGGAACTAAAACGATCGTTCATCCGCTATAACCCACTGTCCGAATATATTTCACAGGAGAAACCCAATGACCAAGCAGATCGTGGCGGCGCTTGCCGCCGGAATCACCCTCTTTTCCGCCTCGGCGGGCATGGCGCAGCAGAAGCCCATGAGCCATTCCATGATGCACAAGCCGACAGGCAAGATGGCGGCGGCCAAGACCGTCTATGTGTGCAAGGACTGCAAGGCCTCCTACTCGGCGGCGCAGGCCAAGAAGATGGGCTACAAGGACGGCATGGGCCACAAGCTGACCAAGATGAGCAAGGCCCCCGCCGGCTACATGGACGGCTCCAAGATGAAGATGTAGCCTCGCCGGGAGAAGCGGACACGGCGGCGGGCCACTTGGCCCGCCGCCGTTTTCGTCTTTTCGGGGCAAGTCGGGTATACTGTCGGGCATACCATGAAAGAAAGTACACTCACCTCGGAAGAGCGGCGGGACGCGATCACGGCGGCCGCCGACGACAAGAAGGCCAACTACATCACGGCCCTGGACCTGCGCGGCAAGACGGTCATCGCCGACTTCTTCATCATCTGCTCAGGCACGTCTAACATCCACATCCGCTCGGTCGCCGACGGCATCATGGAGGCGATGGAGAAGCGGGGCATCCGGCAGCGGCGGATCGAGGGCTACAGCGAGGCGACCTGGGTCCTGCTTGATTACGGCGACAATATCGTCCACGTCATGTCCGAGGAGCAGCGCTCCTTCTATGGGCTGGAAAAGCTCTGGACCGGCCAGGCGCCCCCGGAGCGCGAGCCGGATCGCCTGGAAGGCATGGGGGTGGGCGAGTTCGAGGGGGACGAAGACGAGCTGGATGAAGAGGAAGAAGAAAACTTAGACGGCGACGGGGAGGCCCGGCATGGCCGCGCCGCCTGACCCGGCCCGCCCTGATCCCGCCCGTCCTGATCCCGCCCGGCTTGACGGGGCGCGTCCGCCTCGGCAGGCCACGCCACGCCCCCCCAAGCGCGACTACGCGGCGGAGGAGGAGGCCGGGCGGCGGCTGACGAACGCCCACATCCAGCTCCGTCGCGGGCAGACGGCAGAAGCGGAAGCGTCGGTGCGGGCAATCCTGGCGGAGCGGGCGGGGGACGCGGGGGCGCACGAGCTGCTGGGCGATGTCCTGGGGGCGCGGGGGGACTGGGAGGCGGCGGCAGCCGCGTACCAAACGGCGCTGGCGCATGAGCCGGGCCGGGCGTCGGCGGAAACGAAGTTCGGCAAGGCGACCCTGCGCCGGGCGGAGCGGGAGCGGCAGGAAAAGCTGGGCGTGGCCTATGCCGCGACTGAAACGGCGATGGTCCGGCGCGAGGGCGGCTCGCGCGGCGCGTGGCCGGTCATCCTGGGGTCGGCTCTCTGCCCCGGCTTGGGGCAAGTCGTCCAGGGCCAGACGGTCAAAGGCGGCATCCTCATCGGCGTCTTCCTGCTGGGCCTTCTCCTCCTGGCCCTGCTGCCGCATGGGGGATCAGGCCGCTCCTACTTCGGCCCCGCCTTCTGGCTCGTCACCGCACTGATGACCGGCGACTGGATTTATGCCGTCGCCGATGCCGCCCAGGCATCGTCCCGGAAAGAAGACGGCTCCCCCTGAAACAAAACCTCCTCTCGGTTGTCTGAGGAGACAACACCACGAGACGGTCCCATCTCAACGATTTTACCACCGATTGGAGGCAACTGCATTGCAAAAACGACAACGCCGGGGCGGGGTCCTCTTCACCCCCACGGCGGCGCTGCTGGGGGCCGGGATGACGTTCACGGCGCTCCTTAGCGCCGGCTGCGGCAGCAGCGGCAGCGACCCGACCGCCCGGCTCCGGGGCGTAGACTTGTCCCCGAACGCGGGCACGGCCGGCGTTCTGGCGAACAGCTACGCAATGGGGGGAGACCTCAGTTTCGGGCAAGGCAGCTCTTATATCTACGCCGGTCAGGGCGTCTCGACGTTTGGGTTTACCACCAGCATCCCCACGCCGTCAGGCGTCACTGCTACCTACCCGCCCAACACGACGTTACAGATCAACAACAACTCGTTCTACACAGCCTACCTGATCGGCTTGGCCGCCCTGCCGGACAACAGCCCCGGCAAGCCCAATCCGCGCCTCCTCCAGACTGTCGTGACCGGCGACCGAGGGGCGGCAGCCGGCTACACCGCCGCCGCGCCCTACAGCGACCCCCCTTCCGGCCAGGCCAACCTCCGCATTCTGAACGGTGCCCCGGATGCCGGCACAGTGGATGTGCTGATTAACGGCAAGCCCGTCTTCACCGGCGTCGCCTATCCCGCCTTTCCCAAACGGCTTGCTACCACCGACACCACCACGCCCGCCGCCATCCCGGTCACGCTGTACCAGGTCGTCCCCTCGGGAACGCTCTCGGTCCAGGTGAACGCCACCGGAGCGGCTACCGTGCTCGTGCCGGCCACCAATATCTCGGTTTCGGGCGGCAAAGCCTACACGCTCGTGGTCACGGAACCGACCGTCGCGCCCACCTATGGGCTGTATACGGCCAGCGATCAGGAGTAGCCCCTCGGCCCTCGGTTCTGGGGGAGGCGGAGGAAACAAGAAAGGGCGGGGTTTCCCCGCCCTTTCTTCTGTCTTATGGCTCGGGCGCCTGACGCATCGCCGCCGTCACCAGACGCGCCGCCTCCGCTGCGCTCTTCGGCGCGCGCGGCAGGCGCTGGAGCTGCCAGTAGATGTCGTGCGAGATTTTATTGCCGTGCGTCAGCGAGACCAGCGGGCCGAGCAGCTCCATCTCGATGTAGGCCGTGGCCCCGCCGTTGGTATAGACCTCGGCGGGAGTCCCGCCGTCCGGGTAGGCCGCGCCGGATTGGTAGGGATAATGCTCGGAGAAGAGGAGGGTGCCGCCGTAAAGCGAGGCCATCCAGCCGGCAGACGACCCCGCCCCGATCTTGTGCGACTTGCTGGGGTCCCGCGCGATACGCAGCAGCCCCGCCTGGGTTGTGAAATAGGGGGCGGGGGCGACATCTTCGGGATCGCCCAGTGAAAGGTAGCCGGTCGGGAACGGGCCGCCCGTCGCCAGCGGCAGGAAGATTGCCCCATCGCCGCGCGTCTGCGTGATGGACCAGATGCCGATGGGGAAGCCGTCGCGATGCTGCCGGGCGGCGGCATTCTGAGATTCGGGCGCGGCGGCCGCGGCCGTCGCCCCTACGAGACCAGGCGGGTTAGCGGCGTCGGGGTCTTTAATCAGCGTCTGGGCGATGTAGAGACGCGGCTGGCCCGGCGTCATCGTGAACGTCCGCGTGGCGCGGGCGGCGAAGGCGACGCTGTCCGGCGTGGTCAGGCGGACCCCGTTCGGCACGATCTGGGCGACTTCGGGGTCGCCGTCAAAGGTCTGATCCGGGGGCCAGGCGCGGACGTTGTGGTTGGGCCACTCGCTCTGAGGTGCGGGCCAGAGCTTGTCGCCCCCAAAGGCCGCCCAGGTCACCGGATCGGCGTCGGCGACTGTCTTTCCGTCCCACTCTTTGTTGACGAAGACCGGGCTGGTCTCGGGGCGTCCGACAAACTGGAAACTCATGATGCGCCCGATGGCCGGGACGACAACAGCCTCGACGATGCCGTTGGACACCCGGACAGAGCCGGGCCAGCCGTGCCAGGTCAGGCGGGTGACGGTCACAGGCTTGGTCGCCGCGTAGACGCTGCCGGCCGGCAGCACGGCCAGGAAGGCGAGCAAAAAGGCCACAAATGTATGGGAGCGCAGCATGAATGGGTTCTCCGTGTTCTCCTCGATGCGGAGCGGCGCCGCCCCCGCGTCAGGGCGCCAGTTTCAGCACGATGACTTGGTCGGGCACGGCCAGCGTGATCTTGCCGCCCTTGATCGGCAGGCTGGCCCCCGTGACGTTCTCCCACGGTCGGAACAGTCGGGCGTGTTTGATGCGCGCCGGCAGCATCAGCGTTGCGGGCATGTCGGGCGGTGCGATCTGCCGGTGCGGGCTGACGCTCGCGTCCTCGTCCGAAATCTCGTGCCACAGGAGAAGATAAAAAGATCCGTCGCTCTTTTGCAGCAGCAGATGATGGACGTACTGCGTCCGCGTGTAAGCGCCGACGGGGCTGACCGTCAAGGTGTAATCGAGTGACCGAGGCCGGAACGAGGGCGAAACGCCGCGCTCGGCGAGCAGGGTGATCAGGTTCTTGAGGCTGGTGTAGGCCGCCTTGGGCGTGCCGTCGGCGCGGACCAGGCCAAAATTGGACTCGGTATCGCTGGGGTTGATCCGCTCGTCCAGGAACTCGTACAGGTAGGTGCGGGCGACTCCCTTGCGGAAGGTCTCGCAGACCAATCGGGGGACGTACTTGGCGAAGGCGACCTCGGAGGCGGCACCCTTCCCCGTGCCGGTGTAGTAGCCGGTTTCGGTGAAGATCAGCGGCTTGCCGACGAACATGGACCGGGCATTGTCGAAAGCGGCGGGGAACTCGTCCAGGTTGTTGGCCGGATAATTCCCGTGCCCGATGTACCAGTCAATCGTATCATAGCCGGCCCGGTCGCTGAACGGGTTGCCGCCGAACGGGTACGGATGGGCGTTGCCGTAGTCCACGGACGCGCTCAGGTCCGGGACCGGCGGGTGTCCATAGTCGTGGCTCGCCCCCAGCGAAGGGCCGAGGACGGTGACGCCCTTCAGCGCGGGCGTGTTCTTGACAGTTTGGTATAAAACGCCCTGAAATTGCTGCAAGGTCTGGACCCAGTGCGAGTCGTTCTTGTGGTTGCCCTCGATGTCGTACTCATTGGGGCCTTCATACGCCTCAATGGAAGCCGGTACGCGCCCGGCGAACTCTTGGATAAAGGCGCGGTCTCGGTCGCCGATGGCACTGGCATCGCGCGGGCCAATAATGAACAGGCATTTGATGCCCCGCCTGCCCAGTGCGTTCAGCCGGTCGTAGAAAGTCCGGTCGCCGGTGTCCACCGCGCCGTCGCGGATGTGATGCACTCCGAGCGCGGTCAGGCGAGGCCTGACGATGTCATCGAAGTGCCCGTAGGCCGTGTCCGTGTAGGTCAGGTGGACATTGACCCCGACCGAGTCCACAAACGAATCGGCGCTACGCGCCGGTTCGGGCGCGGCATGGACAGACGGAGGGAGCAGCAGCGCGGACAGCGTCAGCGCCGCCCAAAATGCAGCGATCTTTCGCATAGACAGCAGTTTCTTCTGACAGGAAAAGCCCAGGCCAGCCCAGGAGCAGCCCGTTCGTCATTTGTCATGGCATTCATCATTTGTCATGGCATTCATCATGGCAGCAGCACCCGTCTCCCGTGACGGCCTCGCGGCCCTCTTTGACGAGGAACGGGATCAGGGCGAGTGCTGCCAGGCTGTCCAGCCACCACCACCCGAAGAGACGAGTCGCCGCCAGCCCGACCATCAGCACGATGGATAGGTAGCCGCAGGTGATCGCCTCCATCGCGTCCGCCCGCAAGGCTTTCGACCCCAAGCGGGCAGCGACCGTGAGCTTGTAACCTGCCAGGATCGGCATCCCGATCTTTGCAACGAGGCCGATGAGGATGCCCCATACGCTCTCATGGGTGTCCGTGTGGCGCGGGGCGATGAACAGGCCGTAGCCTGACATCAGGACGACGTAGACGGCCAGCGCGTACAGGCTGTACCCGACTAGGCGGGATGCCCGCCGTTCCACCCCCTCGATGGTCTCTTCGGAAGCCCTGCCGCCAGCCTCGACCTTCAGACGCCAGAGCAGCACGCCCGCGCTGAACAACTCCACGACGCTGTCGATTCCGAAGCCTTCGAGCAACAGGCTTTTGGAGGACCAGCCCAGGATCAGCGATGCCGCACCTTCAATGGTCATCCAGCCGAGAGTGATGTAGGTCAGCAGCAGGGCCAGGCGGATGTCGGCGGCACGCGGGCGCAGCAGCGGGAGGGTACTTCCTGCGGCCTCAGTGGGCGTGCTCATGGGCGTGACTCTCCATCGCGCAGTATAGGTCATCCTGCTCGGTCATGTCGCACAGGCCCTCGATCTCCGTCTGGATCGTGGCGTGCTCGATGCCGAAGTCGTCGTGCAACGTCCTGTTCACCGCGCCCACGATGGCCGCGCACTGCTCCAGGGAGCAGGTGGCGGACAGGGCGACGTGGCACGACAGGAAGTTCAGCCCGTCCCCCACCTGCCAGATGTGCAGGTCGTGAACGTCGCACACGGGCCGCACCGCCTTGATGCCCGTAATCAGCGCGTCCACATCCAGGTCTTTGGGCGTGGCTTCCATAAGTATGTCCGTCGCGTCCTTGACGATGCCCACCGCCGAGTAGAGGATGAAGGCGGCAATTAGCACGGACACCACGGGGTCGGCGTACACCGCCCACGCCCCATGCGTGTAATGGACGACCAGGCCCGCGACCACGACGGCCAGGCTGGAGATGGCGTCTCCTGCCATGTGGACGAAGGCGGCGCGGCTGTTGAGGCTGTTTTTGGCGTCCCCCGACAGGGCGGCGGCGATGACGGTGTTCATCAGTACGGCGACGGCGGCCACCCAGATCATCAGGGTGCCGACGATAGGTTCGGGGTGGCGGAAGCGGGCGACTGCCTCGACGCCGATGAAGATCGCGATGACGACGAGGGTGGCGGCATTGAAGAGGGCCGTCAGAATGGCGACGCGGTGGAAGCCGTAGGTGTGCCTGGAAGTGGCGGGCTTGCGGGCGACCCAGACGGCGTAAGCGGCCAGGCCGAGCGCGAGGGCGTCGCTGAGGTTGTGGCCCGCGTCGGACATGAGGGCCAGCGAGTGGCTAATCCAGCCCGCGAACGCCTCGCCGACCACAAAGACCAGGGTGACGATGAGCGAAATCCAGAGCATCCTGCCGCTCTTCGGCCCGTGGGAGTGTCCTGCGTGTCCTGCCATGGAAGTCCTTTACTTGGTTTCGAGCGCGAAGAAGGCCGTGAGCCTCATCAGGGCGTCGGGCCGCAGGCGGACGTAGACAAAGCGGCCCCGCTTGTGGGTCTCGATCAGCCCCGCGTCGCGCAGCGTGTTCAGGTGGTGCGTCAGTGTGGACGGCGCGCAGGGCACCTGGCAGCGGATGTCGCAGACGGCGGCCCCTCCCTCGGTACTCCCGTCGCACAGCCCCGTGGCCATGTCGTAGCCCGCCGCGCCCCCGCAGCCACGGATGCACTGGAAGACGGCCAAGCGCGTCGGGTCGGCCAGGGCGCGCAGAATAGGTAGGATGTCGTCGTTCATGGCGTGTTGATGAAACTTCGATGAAGATGGAAAGATTATGACAGATGAGTGCGAGGTTGTCAAGGCGAATCCTCGGCGTCAGACTTCCGTGTCAGACTTCCGTGTCAGACTTCCGTGCCTTCGGCCCAGGCGTGCCGTCCTTCCTTGAACCCGTAGAAGACAATCACCAGCCCCGCCAGCGGGTCGGCCCACCACCAGCCCAAAAGGGCGTTCAGGACGAGGCCCAGGAGCGTCGAACCTGCCAGGTAAGCGTCCACCAGTGTCACCCGCCCCTCCGTTTGAAGCACGGGGTTGCCCAGCAGCGCTCCCGTGCGGGTTTTGCCCGCCGCCAGCAGGAGCATGGCGATGAGGGTCAGCACCAGCCAGGCGATGCCGACGGGGGACGTGCCGGGGCGGACATGAAGGTAGAGTGTGCGGGCGGACTGGAAGAGGATGTAGACGGCGAGTGCAAAGAACGCGGCGCCGATCAGACGTAAAGCTTTTTTCGCGCGGTTCTTGCCCGTGCCCGTCAGTTCCCAGACGACCACCGTAGACGCGCCGATCTCCACCAGCGAGTCTAGCCCGAAGCCCGCCAGGGCGACGGAGTTTGCTTTGAGGGCGGCCCAGATCACTACCACGACGCCGATGACGTTCCAGCCCAGAGTGATGTATTCCAGTCCCAGCCCTCTCCGCAGGAGCCTGGCCTCCTCTGCGGCATCTTTGGAAGTGTTCATGTTCAGCGATATACTCATAGCGCGCGGATGAGTGCAGCCATCGCCCTGAGTGCGGCGATGCGGCAGCACAATGGTCACACCGCCCTAGTCAGACGGCCCTCCGCGCACGGAGGCGGCGGGCCGCGACGATGCGCCAGACCGGGAACAGCAGCACCACGGGCACGGCGACGAATGCCAACAGGAACTTGTCTGGTTCCTCAATGCGGAACGGCTCGTAGCGGGCGAACTCATTGGAGATCGTCAGTGCGTGGACCAGCCCCAGCCCCAGCACCGCGTAGGTGCCGTAGTGGAGAGCACGCCACTGACGGCGGGGCAGCCTTTTGATGTTCAGCGAGGAGACGGTGACGATAATCAAGGTATAGGCGGCCAGCGTGCCCCAGGCGATCAGAATGCCCTGGGCGCGGTGAAGGGCACGAAGACGTTCCACCAGCGCATCCCCGTGGTCGTGCGGGCCAGCAGCAGCGGGACCGGGTGGAGGAGGAAAAGGGCCGCGCCAGCGAAGGACACGGCTCGATGGTACTTGAAGGTCTGGCCCTTCAGGAACTTGATCTTCTGGGCGGTGCGAGAGGCAAGCAGAGTGCCGCCGATGCTGCTGACGATCAGCAGGGCCAGTCCGAGCAGGCCGATCATGCGGGCTACCTTGAGCAATAGATCATCGGGCATGAAACTCTCCTCGCAGCTCGTAGCGGGGTTTATTACGCCATGCCGGTCACGCCCGGCGGCCCCCCGGCTTCCCCGCGACCAGCGTCTTCTGTCCCGCCTTCGGGCTGTTCTTTTTGCGGGCGATCTTTGAATTCAAAGCCGCGTGGTCGTTATAGACGACCAGCTTTACTCCTTCGAGGCGGTTCGGGTTCACGATCTTCGCCTCGGAGCGCGGCACGGCGATCGTGTCCGGGTTGCCGTCGCTGATATACGGGGGGATGCGGCGCGTGGTCAGCGCTTTGATTGCGCGCTCGACCCAGCCCGGCCCGGCCCCGATGCGGGCGACCCGGTCGGGGTCGAACTTTTTGTCCGTCCAGGAGCGGCTAGGCCCGCCCCATGCCATCAGGATGCAGCGGTTGCGGTAGATGGTTTTGCCCAAACGCCCGCGCAGCAGGGTGTTCCAAAGCGCATGGTCCTTCGGCGCCGCGCCGCCGGGCAGGGCCATGGTATCCATAGTCGCCCCCGGCACGCGCTCCCGAACGTAGCGCTGGCACTCGGCCATCTCCCAGTTTAGGTCCGTGCCGGAGAGGTGCGTCATCATACGGTGCGTGGTCGAATGGTTAGCCACCTCGAAGCCGTCTGCCACCAGGGCGCGTAGCTTTTGGGTCTCCCGCCCCGGCTGCCAGAAGGGAACCGGATTCCAGGCTGACTTGGGCAGAACATAGAACGTCGCCCGCAGCGGCCAGTCCCGGTGCCGCTGGTGGAACGACTTCAAAATGCCGACCGCGCAGTTCGGGTCCAGCGTCCCATCCGGCAGGTAGTGGAACTGAGTGCCACGCGCATCGTCGAAGGTCAGCACGACCGGCGTCTTGCCGGCGGGCACGGTGAGGTGCGAACTCAACACGTCCCGCATGTTGATTGGATACCAGTGCGCGGCATACATCAGCGCCAGATGTTTGCGGAACGTCTCCGGCGCGATGTTCAGCCCTTCCTTGTCGTAGCGAACGCCCCGGAGGGCAGGGCCGCCGACCGCGTGATACATCAAAATGGGGATGCGCCCCGTCTCGTCGGCGTGGAGGGCGGCCAGGCGGGCGGGCGGCAGGGGCGGAAGGGCGATGTGGTGCGGTTCGTAACACTTATATTTGCTGCGGTCTACGCCCGTAGAGGCATCCGTGGCGGTGTGGAGAAGGGCGAGGCGGACGGCGGCGACGCCGGTCACGAGCAGCCCGACGGAAGTTAAAGCCAGAGGGACAGTAAGTTTCATGCGCGGTCTCCGTTGATCATCAGGGCATTGTACCACAAGGAAGGCAAAGGTGCAAACGACAATCGGAACCCGGCACTGGAAGTGCCGGTCTGCTCTCTGTGAAGGTCGCTCCGCGACTGAAGACAAGCTGGCAGGCCATGTCTTCAGTGCCGGAGGCACTTTCACTTTGAGTAGCCCGGCGCTTCCAGTGCCGGGCCATCCCATAGGGTACAATAACCCTACCCATGCAATACCGCCTTTCCATGCTTTTACCCTCCATCCTGCTCGGCCTGCTCCTCGCACCGCTTTCCGCCGCTCAGACTGTTCAGATTGTTCCTCAAGCGGCCGCCCCACCCGCAGTTACACAAACGGCGGACGCACCGCCCGTGACCGCGCGGGAGAAGATTCCGCTCGACGGCCCCTGGCGCTTCGCAGGCGAGCCGCGCGGGTCCCGGATCGAGAAGCCGGACTTCGACGACCGCGCCTGGCAGGCCGTCACCATTCCCCACACCTGGAACTCCAAAACCTACGCGCAGACGCACAAGGCGGTCTGGTATCGCACCCATTTTACGCTGGGAGAGGCGGACCGGAGCCGGGAAATTTTCCTTTCCTTCGAAGGGGCGGCGACGGTCGCCGACGTGTACCTGAACGGCGTCCACCTGGGTCAGCACCGGGGGGCCTTCACGCGATTCCTCTTCGACGGGACGAAGGCGGCGGTCTTTGACGGGGACAATGTGCTGGCGGTTCGGTGCAATACGGACCCGAAGGACACGTCGGACTGCCTGCCCGCCGGCAACGGCTACCAGCTTTACCACGTCTATGGCGGCCTGTACCGCCACGTCTGGCTCTTGAAGACAGCCTTGGTCCATGTTGACCCGACCGACTATGCCACGTCCGGCGTTTATCTGACCCCGCAGGTGGTCGGCGCGGAGGACGCCACGCTGGTCGTGAAAACGCTCGTTCGGAACGACGGGGCCGCCCCGAAAACGGTGACGGTGACCGGCACGGTCCAGGACAGGGAAGGGCAGACGGTCGCGACAACGACGGAAACGCTGACCCTGGGGCCGAAGTCGGGCGGGTTCAGCGCCCAACGGACGCACATTGTGCGCCCCCATTTTTGGAGTCCCGCCGACCCGTACCTGTACCGCGTGACAGCCGAAACGCGGGTAGACGGGCAGGCAACGGACTCGGTGACGGAGCGAACCGGCTTCCGGTTCTTTCAGATGACGCCGACTGGATTTTTTCTGAACGGCGCGCGGACGGATCTGCGCGGGGTGGCAAAGCACCAGGAGACCGAAGAGCACGCCTCCGCTGTGACCGACGAAGACCTGCGGCGGGACTGGGACGACCTGCACGACCTGGGGGTGAACTTCGTGCGCCTGGCCCATTACCCCCATGCCGAACGGGAATACGACCTGGCCGACGAGAAAGGCATCGTCGTCTGGGCCGAGAACGGCCATTCCCAGCCCGCCGGGCCGACCGACACGGGCGACAGGATCACGCGGGAGATGGTGCGGCAGAACTACAATCACCCGAGCATCTGCTTCTGGAGCGTGGGCAACGAGGCTATCCGCAAGGCGTCCGACGTCACGACGCTGGAGCACTACGCCCACACCGTCCGCGCGCAGGATCCGACTCGGCTGATCACCTATGCCAGTAACACGACGTTCCACGCCGACGCGGCGCTGGACTTCGTCGCCGTCAACCGCTACCTCGGCTGGTATGGCGGCGCCATCGCGGCCTTTGACGCCCACGCGGCCTTCTACCACTGGATTTCCGAGACCGGCGCGGGCGGGGTGGTCTCGACCCACACGACGTCCCTGGTGCCGACCCACCGGGTCAACGTCTACGAGCCGGAGGAGTACCAGCAGGAGGTGGCCGAGTCGCGCTGCCAGACGGTCTTCCGCACCCTGGCCGACCGGGTGCCGCTCTTTACCTGGTGGACCTTCCGGGACTTCGGCGACCCGCGCTACAAGGGGGTGAACGCCAAGGGCCTGGAAACTTACGCCGGCTTCCATAAGGACGTCTACTCCCTGTTTCAGTCCTTCCTGAAGCCGGACACGCCCATAGTCCACCTGTGCGGCAAGCCCTGGTTCCTACGCCGAACTGATTCGCCCTTCGACACGCTGGGCGTCAAGGCATATGGGAACGTCCCGTCACTCACTCTGACCGTCAACGGCGCGGCCATGGGGACGGCGCAGAACGGCGACTACGTCCTGGCGGACGGGACGCGGGCGGATAACGTCTTTTTCTGGACCTCGCCTCTGAAGCCGGGCCGCAATGAAGTAACGGTGGATGACGGGGCAGGGCACACGGACAGCGCCGTGATCTACGCCGAAGGTGGGGAGGAGACGGGGCTGATCCGTCATCTGACGTCCAGCAACCTGGACAACCCCGCCTATTTCATCGGCGAGCCGGTCCAGGCCGAATGGCCGATCTTCGACGACTTCGACGGCACGAGCGATAACACGTTCCACGCGATCCCCGAAATCTTAAAGGGCGCCCAGTGGATCACGATGGGCCGGCCGAGCAAGCCGGAGAACCGGACGACGCTGGACTTCCAGATCGCCCCCGATGCCGGGGCCGTTGACGTCTTCCTGATGTTTTCCCTGCCGTCCGCCACTCCCTCGACTAAGGCTCCCCAGCCCAAGACGCCCCCGCAGGCCCTAAGCCCCGCCATCCCCGCTGATTTCCTTGCCGGCTTCTCCGACACGGGTATCCGGGGCCTCTGGCGCGACAACGCGCTGAACCTCGTGTCCTACGTCCTTTACCGCCGCACCGTCAGCGGCGGCGACGCCGTCCGCATACCGAGCGCGACTTTGGGCTACGTCGTCCTAGTCAAGCCGCACCTCTGAGGCACAGGCTTTGATGACCATTTCAGCCCGAGGGGGTACTTGGCATAGTTTATGCAGGGAAAGTTTCCAAGGATACGTTTCAGAAAGGGTATGCCGTTGTCCGCTTCCACCCAGCCCATTTCCGTGAGCAGGCCACCCGCGCCGGCGCTTCATATTAACTTCTTGGACGGCTTCCGGGGGCTGGCCGCGCTGTACGTCATGCTGTTCCACTTCCTCGACATGAACCGCGAGGGCCTGTTGCACTGGGAGCTGCGCGCCGCCAGGCTGATGGAGGCGGGGCACAGCTCGGTGACGCTCTTCATGGTCCTGTCCGGCTTCAGCCTCATGCTGCCCGTGGCGCGCGCGGCGAATGGCACCTTGAAGGGCGGGACCGGCGGGTTCCTAAAGCGTCGCGCTCGGCGCATCCTGCCCCCCTACTACGCCGCCCTGCTGCTGTCTCTATTGAGCCTTGCCCTCAGCCCGCCAGGGCTGGCCTACCTGCACGGGGTACGCGACCCGGAATACCTGTCCAATTTCACCGCGCCGGCCGTACTCTCCCACCTGTTTCTGCTGCAAAATACAGGACAGGACTGGCAAAGCAGAATCAACCAGGCGATGTGGAGCATCGCCACCGAGTGGCAGATATACTTCCTGCTGCCCTTCGTGCTGCTGCCCGTCTGGAGGCGCGGCGGCGTTTGGGCGCTGGCGGCGGCAGGGCTGGTGCTGGGAGTCGCTCCGGTGGGCCTGGTGCTGCGGGACGTCTCCCATGTCCCGATGGCGGCCTGGTACATCGGGTCGTTCACCATTGGGGCGGTGGGAGCGGTTTGGGCCTGGCGGGGGCTGGCCGAGGAGCAGGAGCGGCCCGCCCTGCGGAGGGCCGCGCTGATCGGTCTGGGCCTTTCGACAGTCGCCTATGCCCTCGCCTGCAAGTATGTCGCTCCGCCGCACACGATAGTGACGAACGCCGCGCACAATTATCTCAACGCCGTCCTGAAGGACTACCTCCTCAGCGCCATGATCGCGTGCGTCCTCGTTTACGATACACTGGCGCGCGACCTTCCCGCCTCCTGGAGTTTCACCCCGTTCCGGCTGCTGGAAACACCGGTCGCTCGCTGCCTGGGCGCCTTCTCGTACAGCCTGTACCTGACGCACTGCATCATTTTGCTTCAGGCCAACGCCTGGATCGCGACGGAGCACATCGCGCCCGCGACCGGCTTCGTGCTCAAGGGCGTGCTCGGTCTGCCGACGGCCCTCCTCTTCGCCTACCTGTTCCACCTGGCGTTCGAGAAGCCGTTCATGGTCACCAGCGAAAGCCGGAACATGCGCCTCCTGGCGGAAGCGCCGGCCCGCCCTTGATTAGCCCCGCCGATCAGCGCGCGCTGGTGTCCGTCGGCCCCCAGAAAAAGCGGGCGGCGACGAAGCAGCAGATCGCGAGGGCGAGGGCCAGTATCCCGTGCTTCGTGTGGTGCGTCATCACGCCCGCCTCATGCCCCGGCAGGAAGCCGGGCAGTGATCCGGCTGGCTGGGTGACGTACAGCACGGCGGCGACGAGGAACAGCAGGCCGAGGAGAACGGCCAGGCCTGTGGTGAGTTGTTTTGTCTGCAAATGCGTGAATTCCTTATCCGAAAATGGTGAAAGCCAATTGGCGGCAGGGGCTAACCCTGCGGAGATAGTTCGCGCTCCGGCCTGCTGTTTCCTGCCGTGTCTCAGATTGCCGTGTCTCAGATTGCCGTGCTGTGAAGCCTATCAGTATAGGTCAGCCTGAACTGACGGAAAATTACCGACAACTCGATGCTGCCCACCGAAGCGAACAGTATCCGATGCTCAAACAGCCCCGGTTCAAGCATTTCCACTTCGTCCCAAATATGGTCCCCGTGCAGCATGGCGAAGGGCAGGTTGCCATACTCACCTACGCAGGTGAGCCGCTGAACTTCCCCATAGTGGAGTGTGAATAGGCGCTCGCCGACTTGGTGAAGGTCTTGGTCCAGAGTTTCACCCGACAAGACGATCTCCACGGTTCTGCCGCCGAAATCGGCATCAACCCGCTTGACGCTGCTGTCGTTGAGATAGATGCGCCCCGGAGACCAGCCCGAAGTCCGGTCACAAAGCAGCCGCAGATCAGGCGGCAGGACATCTTTGACAGTCTGGAGGTAGGCGACGTAGTCCTGCTCCGCAAAGACCCACTCGCTATCGCCCCTAACTTCCTGCTCGGTGCAATACTTCATCAGCCTACAACCCCGTCCCCGGCGTGCCGCTGTAGAGGATGACGGGGGGGGCGGGCTGGCCGGAGGCTTTGTGGGCGGCGTGCTGGCGGCGGACATCATCCAAAAGGCCCGGCACGGCCTGGGGGGGCGTGGCCGGAGTCGAAAAGGCAGCGGTGAAGGTCGGCCAGAACTGGTCAATGTTGTGGGAGTAGTCGAAGACCATGACTCCCTGCGTCGAGGCCGTGGCGGCTTGCAACGCGCGGGCCAGCAGCTCGGGATGGCCGTTGTAGTTGGACAGGGCAATGCCCGCGTACACCCAGGTCTGGTCATTGACGGCACGATTAGAAAACTGGCCGGCCGCCTCGACGCTTTCGCCCGCCGAGCGGCCTGCCGCGATGGCGTCGGCGACCGTGCCGGGCGGGTAGTAGCAGCCGGTCGTGATCCAGTCAGTCAGCCCCGCGAAGCCGGTCTTCTGATAGGAGGGCGTCAGGAAGCGCAGGCCCGCCGAAAAGTCGTCCGCGCCCCAATTCGACCCCAATGTGGGGTAGTCGGGATACCAGGACCCGGCATAGACGCTGACCTGAGCCGTGGGGCGGATGGCCTTGACCGTGGCGACGGCCGACGCCAGCCAGTTGCGGATGGTCAGGGTGCGGAAGACCAGCCAGGCGTCGTAGTCGGGGCCGGGGACGATGCGCTTGGCGAGGGACGGGTAGGACACCTGATAGGAAAACACGTCGTCAGGCCAGCGAATGGGATGGCCGACGAACGCCTCGAACTGGGCGTGGGTGATCGGGCTGAAGTCGGCGTTCGCGCCCGCATAGCGCATCCGGTCGTCGAAGATGACGCCGTCCACGGCGTAGCCGCGCACGACCTCGGCCACCATGGAAAGGATGCGGGTCTGGACGGCGGGGTCGTTCGGGTTCATCATCAGCGGCACCTGCTGCTCGGGCCGGGCGCTGATGGGGACAAACGTCGCGTTGGTGAGCATCGAGACCTGGGCGCCGACCGGGGCAAAGCGCCGCAGCCAGTCGCCCGCCAGGCCGCCGCCGACCAGTGCGCTGCCGCCGGCGGGGACGTTGGCGGAGATAGCGGCCAGGGCCGCGCCGTCCACCTGCGCGACCACGCGCTCATCGGCGTTCAGCAGAACGACGACAGCCCCCGGCTGCGGCTTCAGGTTCCCACTCTCCGTGTAGACCGAAAGCAGGTCCGGCGTCCTGGGCGGCAGGTTGGCCCGGTCTGAGAGCAAGTAGGGGGCCGCGCCGGGCGCATTGGACATGACGCTCAGGGCCGGCTCGTACAGCGTGGTCTGCCATTCGGGGTGGGTGTACCCCGGCCCATACTTGACGTCCCGGTGCCCCTCGCTGAAGACGTTCATGCTGGCGACGATCTGCAAGCCCTGGGCGTGGGCTTGGGCAACCATGACGGCCAGCGGGTCGAAGTCGGCGGGCAGCGTCTTCCCCAGCAGCCACGTCGTCAGCTTGGGCGCGTACTTGCTGGGGTAGAGCGTGTAGCCGACGATGGGCTTGACATCCATGACAATGGTGTTAAACCCGCCCTTCTTGATCTGGGCCACCATGTCCGCGATCTTGGGGGCCGAGTTGGTCCGGTTCAGGTTGGCCGTGGCGTCCACCCAGATAACCCGCGCCTGCACCCCGCGCGCCCGTGCTGTCTGCTGGGCGACCCCGACCCCGTTGTTGGCCTCGTCCAGCGCCACCGCCGGAATGCCCTTGAGCGGCACATACGCCGGGGCCGCGACGGGCGGCGGCACGGCCAGCGGCGGCGCGACCGTGATGAGCGACGGCGGCGCGACCTGTCCCAGCGGCGTGGGCGGACTATTCGGACCTGCGGGCGGGCTGTTCGGGTTCGTCGGCGCGGGCAGCGGCGTGGCCGGCGGCGGAACCGCCGTCGGCGCCCCCCCGGCGGGCGGGGCGGGCGCCTGTGCGGCCAGTGGGCCGCCCAGCGTACAAAGTGCAAAGGCGGCGGCGATCCAGTTCGGACGGGTCAAAGCATATCCTTCAAGCAGTTCCGGCGACTTACTATTTCTGAAAGTGCGTCCCTGCGGCTTGGGCGTTGCGCCATTATAGCACAGCCGGTCAAGGGACGGTCGCGGAAGCGCGAGGGGCAGGGTACACTAAAGCCATGACGCGGCGGCACTCGCGACGGCCCCGCGCAGGAGCAAACCGATGGACGGCAAGCGGCTTTTACATTCTTTAAGGCTAGAAAACTTCCTGTCCTACGGCCCGGAAGGTGTTCAACTAGAGCTAGAGCCTTTGAACATCCTCATTGGGCAGAATGCGTCCGGCAAGTCTAATATCATCCAGGCCATTGAGTTATTGCGCGCTGCGCCGAGCAACATTACCATCCCCATCATCCAGGGCGGTGGGGTTGAGGAATGGCTTTATAAAGGTGAGGCACAGATGCCGACAGCAGGGATCGCCGCATCGGTTGACTACCCTGTCACGGATGACCAGCTACATCATCTTGCGTCATTCACAGCGATCAATCAGCGGTTTCGGATTGTAGATGAAGCAATCGAAAGCGCAACTGGTGGCAAAAGACATGACATTCCCGGCATCTATTACAGCTATCAGAGGGGTGAGCCAGCCGTTGCAACGAGGGTGAATGTGGTTAGAGGAAATGAAAACTTCCCGACGCTACAATGGGCAGAGCGGCCCATCAGTGGTATAAAACCTGACTTATCTATACTCTCCCAGAGAAATGACCCAGAGGTTTATCCTCCGCTTAATTATCTAGCGGAGCAGTATCAATCTATCAAAATCTACCGTGGTTTCAACTTCGACGGCCCCAACTCCATGCGCCGCGCTCAACAGCCCGATCTACCAACCGACTTCCTAGAGGAAGATGGCCGTAATCTTAGCCTTGTCCTCAACGATCTGCAATATCGAGGGGGATTAGACATTATCGTCGAGAAGCTGAAGGCAGTTTATGAGGACGTAGAAAGCATCAATGTCCGGGTCGCGGGCGGGACGGTGCAGACGTTCCTCCGGGAGCGCGGCATGAGCAGTCCCATTCCTGCCGCGCGGCTGTCCGATGGGACGCTGCGCTACCTGTGCCTGCTGACGATCCTGTACCACCCTACTCCGCCACCGCTCATCTGCCTGGAGGAACCGGAGATTGGGCTACACCCGGACCTCATTTCCGGCCTCGCCGAGATGCTGAAGGAAGCATCGCAACGGACGCAGATCATCGTCACGACGCACTCGGACCTGCTGGTTTCCAAGTTCAGCGACCAGCCGGAAGCCGTCGTCGTCTGCGAGCGGACGCCAACGGGGACGACGCTGAAGCGGCTAGAGGCGAAGGCGCTAGAAACCTGGTTGGAGGAGTATTCGCTGGGCGAAGTCTGGATGAGGGGCGGCATCGGGGGAACCCGCTGGTGACGCAGATCGTGTTCCACATTGAGGGCGGCATCAGCAACAGCCAGAGCAGCGACATGCGGCAAGCGTTCCGCCGCTTCTTCTCGGAACTAGACAGTCTAGCGAAAAGTCAGGGCGGCAAAATAGATTTCGTCATGCACGGCTCACGCCTCAGCGCCTACAGAGGTTTCTGCGGCGCGCTCACAGCCCAGCCGGGAAAGCACCATGTTCTACTCGTGGATGCAGAAGACTCGGTTGCACATTGGGGCGAGTGCTGGCGGCATCTGAAAGAGCGACAGGCGGATGGTTGGGCGCGTCCCGCTGGCGCGGAAGAGGCGCAGTGTCATTTGATGGTGCAAACGATAGAAGCGTGGTTCTTCGCTGATCCACAGGCGCTGCAAGCCTACTACGGCTCGGAGTTCAACGCGGGCAGCCTGCCCGTTCGTCAGAACGTGGAGGAAATCCCGAAGAGCAATCACGTCAGCAGGCTGAAAGCCGCAAGCCGTCCAACAAAGAAGGGGCCGTACCACAAGACGAGGCACTTGCCGGACCTGCTGGGCAGGGTTGACGCCGCCAAAGTGCGTGAGCGCGCCTGGCACTGCGACCACATTTTTGTCACGCTGTCGGAAAGGCTGGGGACAAAGATGACGCCGCTCTGCATGTTCCAGCAGGAAGCGTAAGCGCCTCCGCATACGATACGAAAGCGTACTGACGCACAAGGTATACTGAAGTCGATGAACCTGCGACCGCTCCTCCCCATCTTTTCCCTGATCCTTTTTGCCATCGGCGCTTGTACCTGGGCCGCGCCGCCCGCCGTTGTCCCTTATGTCTGGAAGAACGTCGCGGTTGGGGGCGGGGGGTATGTCACCGATGTCTACTGCCATCCGAAGCAGAAGGATCTGGTTTATATTCGCACCGATATCGGCGGGTTCTTCCGCTGGGACGGCGGGGCGGCGCGTTGGATTCCGATTACGGACGGGTTTAGGCGCGACCAAAGCAACTTCTACGGCGGCGAGGGGCTGGCGCTTGACCCCAGTGACCCCAAGATTGTCTACATCGCGGCGGGGAAGTACGGGTGGGCATCGCCGCCGGGGACGATCTTCAAGTCGGGCGATCAGGGGCGGACATGGAAGAAGCTGTCGATTAACCTGAAAATGGGCGGCAACGAAGACCACCGCTGGGGCGGGCCGCGCCTGGTCGTCTCGCCGTTCCACCCCTCAGTTCTGCTGTTCGGCTCGCGCCACAACGGCCTGTGGCGGAGTGCGGATGCCGGGGCGTCGTGGGCGCGCGTAGAGGCATTTCCAGGCACGGGCAAAGCAGGCGTCGGCATCACGGCAGTCGCGTTCGGGGCGAAAACAGCGGGCATCGTGTATGCGGCTTCATTTGGGGATGGCGTGTACCAGTCCGGCGACGATGGCCTCACCTGGCGCAAGACGGTCGGCGGGCCTTCCGAAGTCGAGCGGATGACGGCGTCTACCGATGGCGCACTGTACGCGACTCACGCACACGGCGTCGGCAAGTATGTCGGCGCGATGTGGGCGGACGTGACGCCGCCGCCCAACGCGGGGAAAGCCTTCGGGGGGCTGTCGGTGGACCCGCGCGATCCGCAAGACGTTCTTGTGGCTGCTCAGGCCGATCATCTGCGCCTGTTTCGTTCGCGTGACGGCGGGGCGACCTGGGTCGAAAAGAAGACCGAGACGCGAAGCTCCGTGCCCTGGTATTCGGATGGCCTGAGGAAGATTTCGTATGTCGCCGGGCTGACCTTCGATCCGTGCGTCACAGGCCGCATCTGGCTCTCGGACTGGTATGCGACGTACCGCACGGACGACATCAATGCCGACCCGGTCGTGCTGACGAACCACGAGCACGGGCATGAAGAGCTGGTCGTCTTCACCCTGGCCTGCCCGCCCGGCGGCCCGACGCTGCTGTCAGGGACGGCAGATGTGGACGGGTTCGCCCATGACGTCCTGGACACGTTCCCTGCACACGGCCTGGGCGACTACTACGGGGGCAAAGGCCCGACGTTCGGGTACACCGAGGGCATTGCCTGGTGCGTGTCCCAGCCCAGCCGAGTCGCGCGGGCGGGCGTCACTCCCTGGAACAAGACCGGCGGCGTGGCGCTTTCGCGTGACGGTGGGCGGACCTGGACGACGGTTCCCTCATGGGACTCCAAGATACTCGCGGGCCGCATCGCCATATCCCCCACCGACCCGGACAACCTGGTCGTTCTCCGCGTCGGCCCCGGCCCGGCCCTGGTGACGCGCGACGGCGGGCGATCCTGGCATGACGTCACGGGCCTGCCGGACAATCTCATCCCCGACGTGTGGAACTGGCAGACGCCGCTGGCTGCCGATGGAGCGCAGGCCAATGTGTTCTATGTCTGCCATGACACTCAGGTCTACAAGAGCACGGACGGGGGATCTTCCTTCACCGTGTCCACGTCCGGCCTGCCGGGCGGGGCACAGGCCCTTGTCACTGTGCCGGGGCAGGGGGGTGACGTGTGGCTGGCGCTGGGCGACCGGGGCCTGTCTCACTCGTCCGACAGCGGCCTGACCTTCCAAATTCTGCCCGCCGTCAAGCAGGCGTCCCTGTTCGCCGCCGGCAAGGCCGCGCCAAAGTCGAAAAATGCCACACTGTACCTGGACGGCGCGCTGTCTGATGGCCGCAAGGGCATCTTCCGGTCCCTAGACAGCGGCGTTTCGTGGGAGGCGATCAACGACCCGCGCGAGCCGGTCGGCGACGACCCGAACGCGATGGCGGCGAGTTTCGACACGTTCGGCCTGGTCTTCGTCGGCACGAACGGGCGCGGGATTTACTATGGAAGGCCGGTTCAGCACTGAGGGATAGCCCGGCACTGAAGGATAGCCCGGCACTTCCAGTGCCGGGACAGTTCAAGGACTCGACATGCACCGTTATCGCTGTTCTCTCACGATGATCGCTCTGCTGCTCTTGACCGTAGGCGGGGCGGGCAGCCGCGCACAGCAGGCCGCACCCACGCCGCCAAAGCCCGGAGAGGGGGAGGCAGCGCCGCTGGCGTACACGGTCTCGTCCAGCGATCCCCGCCTTCGCTATGAAGGGCGGTTCGACCTGCGGGACGCCGCCGGGCCGCGCTGCGCCTGGCCCGCCAGCGCGGTGACACTCCGGTTTCAGGGAACGGGGCTGAACGTCCGGCTGCGCGACTCTAACAACGACGAGTACCAAGTCGTCGTAGACGGTCAGCCGTCCGCCGTGCTGGTCACGCGGGGCGGGGCGCACCTGTACGGCGTCTTTCACGCCACAGCGGACAGCCTGCAACAGGGGCCGCACACGGTCACATTAGTCAAGCGCACCGAAGCGTTCTTCGGGACGACGCAGTTCCTCGGCTTCCAGGTCGCGCGGGGCGGCCGGCTGCTCCCGCCCCCGCCCCGGCCCGCGCGCCGCCTAGAGGTCATCGGTGACTCCATTAGCTGCGGCTACGGCAATGAGGCCAAAGACCAGCACGAGCGGTTCACATCGGCGACCGAAAACGCCTCCCTGAGCTATGGGGCGGTCGCCGCCCGCGCGGTCGGCGCGGAATACGCCTGCCTTGCCTGGTCGGGGCGGACCATGTGGCCGAAGAACACGATGGGCGAGATTTACGACAAGGCCCTGCCCCTCGACCCCGGCAGCCGGTGGGACTTTGCGCGCTGGACGCCGGACGCCGTCGTTGTCAACCTGAGCACGAACGATTTCAGCGGCGGCACGCCCGACCGTAAAGGATGGATAGCCGGGTACGAGACGTTCCTGGCGCGTGTCCGCCGAAGCTACCCCCGCGCCGCGATCTACTGCACCACCAGCCCCATGCTGGCCGGAAGCCCCGCTGCCGTCGCGGAGACCTACCTGACCCAGATCGTGGCAGACGAGAACGCGGCAGGGGACAAAAACGTCAAGCTGCTCGTCTTCGAGACGCAGGACGGCGGCAAAAACGGCTTTGGGGCGGACTGGCACCCCAGCGTCAAGACGGACGCGATACTGGCCGGAAAACTGGCCGCGACATTAGCCGCTGATCTGGGCTGGACGCTGGTCGCGGCGAAAAGGAGCAAGAAGAACCATGCCGCTTTCTGACGCACAGCGCCTGTTCTACGAGGCGAACGGCTATCTCACCATCCCCCAGGCGCTGGAGCCGACCGCGCTGGCAGCCGTCCGCGCCGCCGCCGACCGCGCCGAGGCGCGCTGGCGGGCGGACCTGTCCCTGCCCGGCGCGCGCGGCGATACACTGCATCAGGTGCAGGCGCCCATCGAGTACGACGACGCGCTGCTCGGCCTGCTCTGGCAGCCGACCGTCTTCCCCTTAGTGCGGGCGATTTTAGGCGACGATGTCCAGATGATTGACAATGATTACTTCATCACGCCGCCTCACACGCCGAAGACGCACGCCGGGTGGCACCACGACGTCGGAATGCCCGGCGTCTACCACCCACTCTCGACGCTCATGGTCAAGGTCTTCTACCTGCTGACCGATGTGGGCGCCGATTCGGGCGGCACGGCGATGATTCCGGGCAGCCACCGCTTCCCCGCTGAGGTGCCGCTGCCCACGGGCGAGCCGGGCCGGGCGCCGGGGGCGACCCAGATGACGGGAAAGGCGGGGGATGCGTACCTGTTCAACGGGCGCGTCTACCATGCCGCCGTCAACAACGACAGCGGGCGACCCCGGCGCGTTCTGATCTACAACTACGGCCACTTCTGGATGAAGCAGTGGTCGGGCTATGAGCCGTCCGAGGCAACAAAGGCAAAAGCCGACACGCCCCTCGTGCGGCAGCTTTTAGGAGTCGGCGACGCCTACGGGACATCGCTGGACGGGGCGGCCTGATCGCACCAGGCCAGCCGGCGCGGCGTGTCGGCAGCCAGCGCGCGCAGGGTAGTGAGGGTGTGTTCCGCTGCCCCGCAGGCGGTCGCCTGTTCGTCCGGCGGCGTCCCGGCACCGCGCAGGGAGCGGACCAAGTTGAAGTCGAGCCAGATCAGCCACTTGTTCAGGACTGCGACAGCGGCCTGACGCAGGGCGGCGCGGTCCAGGGGTGCGGCGCTTCCGTAACCATTCAGGAAAGCGGCAAAAGTCGTCTCGACGGGCGGCCCTGCTGCTTGGCCGGCCCAGTTGAGCGCCGTCCCCATGACTTCCAGGGCGGGAAGCATCGCGCCGGCTTCCTCCCAGTCCAGCAGGTTGGGCGTGTGAGGGTCGCTCCAGAGGACGTTTTTCTGGTCCATGTCCCGGTGCGTCGCCGTCCAGCCGTTGCCCAGCGCCTGCTGCGCCGCCCGTGCGTCTGCGCTCCACGCACTCAGTTCCGGCAGGGCGTTCTCCACCGCGCCAGCCCAGGCCGCTCCGTCCTCGCGCGCCTGGCGGGCTAGGTCGGCCCAGTGGGTGCCCGAAAAGCGCGGCGAGGTGGGCGGCTCCAGGCCGCTCACGTCCGGCGCCAGGGCGTGCAGCCGCCCCAGCAGCGCGCCGATCTGCCGGGCCGCGTCGGGAGGGGCGGGCGCAGGCGGCAGGGTCGTTCCTGGAAGCCAGGGGAACACCATGACCGTGGCAGGCCCGACCGCCTGCACCGGCCCATTGGGGCCGGGCAGCGCGAGGACGGCAGGCCCATCCGTGCCGCCGCCTGCGCGATCTGCTCCGCCCGTCCATAGCGCGCGAGTCGGCCCGGTTCCCGCAGGAGATGCGGGTTCAGCACCTTGACAGCATATTCGCCCCGCATCGTCCGGGCGCGGTAAAGCCGGTGCTTCAAGCCGCCAGATACGGGCTGGGGCGAGCTGTTCCACTCCCCTAAATCGTAGGCGGTGGCAATCTCGTTCCATATCGTTTCATTCATGGGGACATATACCCCAGACGCACTCCCACCGGGGGAGGGGGTATGCCAGGGCGGTCCATGAAAAGTTGAAGCTGGAACAAAATGGACCGGCATCCAGTCGCCTACTGCTCACCGCCGTCAGGTTTGCCCGTCGCTGGGCCTCTGTCGGCTCTTGCCCTGCACCTGCGGGATGCACCTTGCGAAATGCCGCCCGGAACTGCTCCGGCGTCACGCCTAGCTCCTGGGCTACAGGGGCAACGGGGCGTCCATGGCCTTCCACCTGCGAACGCCGCTCACCGGGAGGCGGAGGGCCAAAGCCGCCGGGGCCGCCGAAGGGCGGGCGCGGGTGGCTGGCCTTGTACTTGTCCACGATGCCCCTCTGCGTCGGCGTCAGGATGGCGGCAGTTTGGGACGCGAGCCGTTCCCGTCCCCCCCGCATGGATTGACGGGCGGCGCCGAAGTCGCCGCTTTGGCGGGCGGAGTCCATCGCCCCGCGCATTGCCTGCTGCGCGGTCCGGGCGAGGCCCGTGATCCGCGCGGTCTGGGACGCGGTCAGCTTCAGGGCGCCGTAGGTCGCGGGTGGGATGCCGGCGAGCCGCAGATCGTCCAGGGTCCTGAGCAGAGCGGGCAGGGCGGCCTTCTGCGGGCCGGTCAGGACGGATGCTATGCCGACGTCGGCAGTCCGATCCAACCCGCGCATCCTGTCCATGGCAGCGCGCATGGCTTCGGGGGCAGGCGGAGGGCCGCTGCCCGGCGGGGGCAGGAGGTTCCGACGCTGATCGGCAAACTGCGCCTGAATCTTGGCGATCCGGGCCTGCTGCGCTGCCGTCAGCTTCAGGCCGGCGGACAGCGCGGAGAGCGGGGCATTGGCGGCGGTGGACGGGCGCGGGCCGCGCATTCCAGGACCCATACCGCCCCCAGGCGGCGGCCCTCCGAAGCGATGCGCGCCAAACGGGGGGCCTCCAGGCGGCGGACCGGGTGGCGGGCCTCCGTATTGGGCAAAAGCAGCAGTGCCCAGCATCGCGCCGACGAGCGCCGTCAGCGCGGCGGCGCTTCCCAAGCGTGTCCGTGATCTCGTTTCCTGGTTCATTTCTATCCTTCTTTGTTCCGACTCAATTGAGCGTGATAAGAACAGTATCGGGCCAGGACATGAAAGGTGCATGAAAAGCGCCTCGTTCCGGCGTGCATTTTCTTTTCATCTCCTTTTCATCTTGCGAGGCGACAATCAACGCATGAAGATCCTGTTGATCGAGGACGAGCCGGGCATCGCGCGCCTGATCCGCCGGGGCCTGGAAGACTCGGGCTATTCGGTGGAAGCGACGGCAAACGGGCGGCAGGGGCTGGAAATGGCCGGAGAAAAAAGCTACAACCTCCTCCTGCTGGACTTGATGGTGCCCGGACTGGACGGCTGGCAGGTGTGCGAGGCGCTGCGGGCGCGGGGGAGCCAGATCCCCATCCTGATGCTGACGGCGCGCGATTCGGTGCCGGACCGGGTCCGGGGCCTGGATTTGGGCGCGGACGATTACCTGCCCAAGCCGTTCGAGTTCCCTGAGCTGCTGGCGCGTGTCCGCGCCCTGCTGCGGCGCGACCGAGTGCATCGCACGCGGGTAATCCAGGTGGACGATCTGGTCATTGACACCGGCGGGCGCCGGGTCACGCGGGCGGGCGTCGAGATCGGCCTGAGCCACCGCGAGTATGAGCTGCTGGAGGCGCTGGCCGCCCATGAGAGTCAGGTATTGACGCGCGAGGTCATCCAGGAGCGAATCTGGATGGACGAGGACTCGTATTCCAACACCGTAGATGTCTACATTGGAATGCTCCGCAAGAAGATTGACGCCGGACATGCGCGCAAGCTGATCCAGACCGTCCGGGGGCTGGGCTACACGCTGCGCGTGTCGGATGAAATCCGGGCGCAGGACGCGGAGGGGGCGCCGTGACAGCCCCACCCCGGCGCCAGTCCGTCCGTACCCAGCTTGTCTGGTGGAACATTCTCACGCTGGCCCTGCTGCTCGCCGCCCTGGGCGTCGTCGTCCGCACCCTGGTCCGGTCCACCATCATGAACTCGGTAGACCGGGGGCTGGACGCCCGTACCCACCCCATCATGGAGATCATGGCCCACCGGCACGGCGGGCCGCCCGAGGGGCTGCCTCCGGGGCCGCCCCCGGATGGACCGCGTCATGGGCCGCCGCACGACGAGCGCGAGGCACGAGGCCCACGCTTTGACCCAAACCCGTACCACCTGCGCGTCTTTGACCTGGCTGGACGCTCCCCGAACCCGCGCCACCCGACAGAGCCGCTCTGGGACGCCGCCGCGTTTGCCGTCGCCAAAGCCGGGACGCTGAACTACAGCACGATCATCGTAGACGGTGAACCCGTTCGCGTCCTATCTCGCCCTTTTCCTCGACAGGGGCCGGTCGAGGGCGTCATCCAGGTTCCTTACCCGCTGGCGGACGTCAACCGCGCCCTGCGGGGGCTGGACCGGGCGCTGCTCCTGCTGCTGCCGGTCGCCCTCTTCTGCGCGGGCCTGGCCGGGGCCTGGCTGACCGACCGCGTGCTGCGGCGGGTGCGGCGGCTGACGCAGGCGGCGGGGGGGATCGGGGCGCGTGATCTGTCCGAGCGGCTGCCCGTGACAGGGCGGGACGAGTTCTCCGAGCTGGCCGAGACGTTCAACGGCCTGCTGGGACGCCTCGAAACCGCCTTCGGGCGGCAGCAGCGGCTGATCGAGCAGCAGCGGCGCTTCACCGCCGACGCCTCCCACGAACTGAAAACGCCGCTGACGATCATCCAGGGCAACGCGAGCCTGGCGCTTTCGGGCCATCCCGCCCCGGACGAATACCGGCAGGCGATGGGGGAGATCGGGCTGGCGGCGGAAACGATGTCGCGCCTGGTGCGGGACCTGATCCTGCTAGCGCAGTCGGACGCCGGGCGGCTCGGCCAGGACCGGATCGATCTGCTGGTGCGTGAAGTGCTGGAACGGGCGCTCTCCTGCATCCCGCCCCCGGACGCAGCTGTCTGCCTGACGCTTGACGACGAGGCGCTTTCCGTGCCGGGGAACGAGGAGGAGCTAGTGCGCCTGTTCACCAATCTCCTGACCAACGCCGCCCGCCACACGCCGGCGGAGGGCCGGATCACGCTGGCCGCCCGGCGCGAAGGCGGTCAGGCCGTCATCACTGTCGCAGACACCGGGGACGGCATCGCGCCCGAGCACCTGCCGCACCTGGGCGAACGCTTCTATCGCGTGGACAGCGCCCGCGCCCGGCTGGACGGCGGCACGGGGCTGGGCCTGTCCATCGCGCGGAGCATCGTGGAAGCGCACGGGGGAACGCTGACGGTGGCAAGCGTCTTGGGCCAAGGCACGACCGTGATAGTGACACTACCGGGGGCGGGGTAGCCACGGGTTGAAACCCGAGGCTGAGAAAAGCACAGCGTCCAGGGGACGCAGGAGAGGGAAAGCCGTAGAGAGGGTGCTTCTTTCCGTTCTCTGAACGGTGGGCACTTTCTAGCCTCGGGTTTCAACCCGTGGCAGGCTTATCCATTCCGCAAAACCAGACCGAACCCTTTTGGCCATGCCGAACGTATAGGGGGCATGGACACCCCAACACAAGCCAAACAGGCGCGGCGCGGCTTCACCTTGATTGAACTGCTCGTCGTCATCGCCGTCATCGCGATCCTCGCCGCGCTGCTGTTCCCCACCTTCTCCAAAGTCCGGGACAATGCCCGCCGCGCCTCCTGCCAGTCCAACCTGCGTCAGATCAGCATGGCGGTCATGCAGTACACGCAGGACAACGAGGAGCGCTACCCGGTCGGCAACTACGTCGCCCCCTGGGGGTTCTGGGGGCGCGGCTGGGCCGGCGAGGTCTACCCCTACGTCAGCAGTGTGGAGACCTTCCGCTGCCCCGACGACGGGACCGCCCGGCCCTCGGTCTCCTATTCCTTCAACGGCAACCTGGACGGCCAGCAGCGCGGCGGGACGCTCGCCGCCTCCGTCGCCCCCGCCAGCACCGTCCTCCTCAACGAATGCCAGGGCGTAAGGGCCGATGTCCGCGACCCGCACGAGGGCAACTCCGGCGCGGGGCACGGCAACGACGGCGGGGCGGGCTTCATTGATTACAGCGGCCCCGACGCCCACTGGGTCACCGGCCCGATGGGCCAGCCCGCGTGGACGGACGGCCTGAACGGCGGCGGCTACGGCAACCAATGGCAGGGCCTCCACGCGGGCGGCTCCAATTTCGCCCTGGAAGACGGCCATGTGAAGTGGCTGCGCCCCGAGCGCGTTTCGCCCGGCTTCGCCGCCGTCACCCCCACCGGCGACCAAAACCTCAACGGCACCTTCGGCAGCGGCGGCGTCGCCGCCGGAACCGGCTTCATGGGCCAAGCCCCCAAGAACTTCACCGCCACCTTCAGCCCGGTCTGAGTTTTCGCCTGAGCCATGTCACTCGGCTCGGACTGCTAAGATTCTTTGGCGGTGGCAAGAGTAGCAATCACAAGGCTGCACTCCACTGGCTGAGAAGTTCGTTCAGGCCACCGTCTATCAATACCTGATCAGTTCGCTGGAAGTCAAACAACTCACGCATGAGTGGATCGTTAATTAAAGGCTCGTTGAAGGCCAAAACGGCCTCGTACAAGTATCGAAGCTTATTGGCGTCAATAGCGAAGCCATTTTCAGTCTCCGAAAAGTCCTCCCCTTTACCCCAACGCACGTTTTTAAGACCGTCCAAATACTCAGCCTTCAGAAACACAGGGTCTATGTTGGCGACAAGCGCTGACCGAACCTGAAGACTGGCCTCCGTATCGCGATAGTACGCCCCGAACTTAAGCATCTGGTACGTTCCTTTTTTCAGGTCGTCGGTGCGGCCCAAGCCCGGCTTTGTCTTGTTGGAGTCAATCTCGTCCCCCCAGCCGTTGACGAGATAGGTTAGGTGTTGAGTGCGCCCAAGACGCTGGGTTTTTGGGATGCTGTAGGCGTAGTAAAGTTCCAGCCAGGCCGACAAGTAATCCAAAAAATTGTCAGCATCCGAGAAATAAGACACGGCTTCGGTGAAGGGCCACTCCTGGCCTGTTCCTGTGCCTAAAGGGATCATTATGTCCCGGTGCGGGATGAACAGGTGGAGCGGGCGGCTATGGGTTTCATGGTCTACCAGGGAATGTTGCTTGTACTCTACTTTTTCGCCGTCGGCCCCCTCGGTGACCATAGGCTGTTCGAGTTCAGCGGCAACTGAAAACGTGACTAGAGGCGATGCTTTGATCTCGAACAAAACCAGCACATCCGACCGAAACGCGATGGCATCCGTATCGTGTGACTGCTTCTGGATCGTTGCGAGGGACAAGGGATGGTCAAGGGAAGCCCCAAGCAGCTTCAAGATGAGGACGCTGGTAATGCCAGTGATTTCGCCAATGTGGTGGCTAGATGGTTTATGCTGGGCACCGGTCAGCCGGGACTCAAGCCCTTTATCCAAACAACATCGGGGACACTGTTTGAGGAATGAGTAATACTTTCGCGGAGAGACCTGATCGCTCCGGCTGCAATAGATCCAGCGGGCGTTGACAAGGCGGTCGTGAAGATAGGCCATGTTGCTGACAAGATCGAAAACTGCCGCACAGACTAAATTAAAGCGCCTGTTTTCTGTGACGCTTCGCATTAGGAACAAATCGCTGGCCCACTTCTCATTTTCGAGGGAACGGCGATAGCTCTGCATAAGCGTAGCGACCAGTCGTGCGGCTTCCTTCGCATTGATATACTGCGTTGCCGACAGGCTAACGTCCATCAGGCGCTCTATTTCCCGGACTCTGACTCTCGCCTGCGAGTCATCAAAATTGGGGAAGCCAAGCATTGAGCCGTGCAAGTTCATTAAGCCGCCTCCAACATGAGGTCTAGTGTCAGACTCTTAGGAACAGAGTAAGACTTACAGAGAGAGGACATCGACCCGCCGTCCCGCAACGTTTCAATAGAATGTGTAAAGACCCAGCGCACAGCGGGAACGCAGACGGCATCGCCAAAGCCATACATCTGCTCAGTTTCTCCGCCAACTAATCGGAAGTCGGGAGCCGCATCCGGTAGGCACACACCTTGCAGCCGCGCCGTTTCCACGCCAAGTATACGACGCACCCTCACCGTCCCATCTTCGATCTCCACAATATACTGCGCGGAGGAACCCCCTTTCGGTGTCCGCAGGCAGCTTGCTAGGCCATCAAAGCGCAGGTTAATGATCTGCTCCCGGACACCCCGCCGGCGGAGCCGACGCACGGCTGTCAGGTGCTTGCGTTCCGACGAATGAAACAGGGTTTTCAGCTTCGGGCCATGATGTTTTTCCAGATGATGCCAAAAATACTCCATTTTGGTTTCGCTCCACCAGCGAGCGTCGTCCGGCGGAAGTGGCTCTACTATGTCTTCCAAGCCGATGCTGCGGACCGGAAGGGGCGGGAAATCGAAAAATATCCAGGGCAGATGCGGGTTTCGCTGGTAAACTTCTCTTACCTTGTACCGGCGGATGTGCGTGGATGGGATATTCTGTGGGCGAGGAAACCGGTCCCGACCCAGAACGGCGATAATAAAAATGCGGTTACGGGTCTGAGGCAGGAAATGGCTGGCGTCTACCTGCACAAGATCAAAGCAGTAGCCGAGTTCGGCGATACGCTGTAGCAACAGGTCAATGGATTTGCCCTTGTGCAACGACAGAAGGCCCGGCACATTCTCCAAAAATAGGAACTCCGGTGCGTTGTTCAGTCGGTGCAGATCGGCAATCCGATCCAAGAACCCCCAGACGACGCCGCTCTTATCGCCGTTGATGCCTTCCCGCCCGCCCGCCTGACTCAGATCAATGCAAGGGAATGAGGCGGTGGCAACTTCGACAGGGCTGATCCCAGAAACATCCAACAGGCGCACATCTTCATTGTTGAAAGGCGTTTCGGGGAAATTGGCATGGTAGGAAGCCGCCTTTTTTGCGTTGTTGTCGTTTGCGAGCACGACCTGCCAACCGAGCGGCTTCAAAGCTTCATGAATGAGGCCGATGCCGGAAAAGAATTCCAAAACATTCAGAGGCTTCGTAAAGCAGTATGGGCCACGCGGGTCCTGGGTACGATCATTTCCTGTCTGGGTCGGGAAACTCATTAGGTGATTATACCGCAACTGTTCACAGGTACAATGTCCCTATGCAAACCGATGAACCGCTGGGCCTGCTGGCCCTTGACCCCTGGCTCGCGCCATATGCGTATCAACTGCGGCAGCGGCAGACGCAATACGCGCGGCTGCGCGCGGCGGTTGACGAGACCGGCGGGCTGCTGGGGCCGATCAGCCTGGGACACCACTTTTTCGGGCTGACGCGCGGCGACCAGAACGGGCAGCCGGGTGTGTGGTATCGCGAGTGGGCGCCGGGGGCGGACGCGCTGCACCTGACCGGGGACTTCAACGGGTGGGACCGGACGAGCCATCCGCTGGCGCGCGACCCGTGGGGCATCTGGAGCGCGTTCTTTCCCGATGAGGAGTACGCCGAGCGTCTGACGCATGGCAGCCGGGTCAAGGCGCATGTGGTGGCGGAGGGCGTCGGGCAGGACCGCATCCCCGCCTACGCCCGGCGCGTGGTACAGGAGGGGAACACGGGCGATTTCGCGGCCCAAGTCTGGCTGCCGCCCACTCCGTACCAGTTTGAGAACGCCGTGCCCCAACTCAGCGGCGGGCTGCGGATCTATGAGGCGCACGTCGGCATGGCGCGGGAGGAGAGGCGGGTCGGGACATTTGCCGAGTTCACGCGGGACATCCTGCCGCGCATTGCGGGCCTGGGGTACAACGCCGTGCAGCTTATGGCTGTCATGGAGCACCCTTATTACGGCTCGTTCGGCTACCATGTTTCGTCGTTTTTCGCCGTTTCGTCGCGCTTCGGGACGCCCGAAGACCTGAAGGCACTCATAGACACGGCGCACGGAATGGGCCTGCGCGTCCTGCTCGACATCGTCCACAGTCACGCGGTCAAGAATGTTTTGGAAGGGCTGAACCGGCTGGACGGCACGGACTTCCAGTATTTCCATGCCGGGGCGCGCGGGCTGCACCCCGCCTGGGACTCGCTGCTGTTCGACTACGCCAAATATGAGGTCCAGCGGTTTCTCCTCAGCAACGTCCGCTTCTGGCTGGAAGAGTTCTGCTTCGACGGCCTGCGCTTCGACGGCGTGACCTCGATGCTGTACCACGACCACGGCTTGAACCGGGTCTTCACAAGCTACGAGGACTACTTCGGCGGGAACGTGGACGGCGACGCCGTGGCCTATTTGCAGGTCGCCAACGACCTGGCCCGCGCCGTCCGCCCCGATGTCGTGACCATCGCCGAGGACGTGTCCGGGATGCCGGGCATGGCCCGCCCCGTAGCCGAGGGCGGCCTGGGCTTCGACTACCGCCTGGCGATGGGTGTCCCGGACTTCTGGACGAAGCTGGTCAAGGAGACCGCCGACGAGGCGTGGCCGCTGGGCGCGGTCTACCACGCGCTGCTGGACCGCCGCCCCGGCGAGAAGCGCGTCGGCTATGTCGAGAGCCACGACCAGTCGCTGGTCGGCGACCAGACCCTGGCGTTCCGGCTCATGGGGCCGGAGATGTACTGGAACATGGGCAAGGGCAGCGACAGCCTGGTTGTCGAGCGCGGCATGGCCCTGCTGAGATTGATCCGCCTGCTGACGTTCAGCCTGGCCGGGGAAGCGTGGCTGAATTTCATCGGCAACGAGTTCGGGCACCCCGAATGGGTGGACTTCCCGCGCGAGGGCAACGGGTTTTCGTACCACCACGCCCGGCGGCAATGGTCGCTGGCGGACGATCTCCATCTGCGCTACCACGACTTGAACGAGTTCGACCGGGCGATGCTGGCCCTCGACACGCGCTACGGGCTGTTGCCGGACCTGCTCATCGAGCAGCTTGCCCTGCACGAAGACACCCGGCAGCTCATTTACCGGCGCGGGCCGCTGGTCTTCGCCTTCAACTTTCACCCCTCGCAGTCGTACCCCAGCCTGCGCCTCCCCGTCCCGGACGACGCCGACTACCGTGTGGTGCTGGACACGGACGATTCCCGCCTCGGCGGCTTTGGCCGCGTCGCCGAGGGCACCGTGTACCCGGTCCATCCCGTTCCCATGTACGGGCGCGGCCAGAGCGTCCAAATCTACCTGCCCAGCCGCAGCGCGCAGGTGCTGGCGCCCATCTAGCCCTACATCAGCAGGAAATTCCCTTGCCTATCGCGAACAAGCGGCCATGCAAGACCACAGCACGTCTCAATCCCACCCATATCCCAGCAAACCCGCGCCGCAACTTTTTCCGCCCAGCCGTGTCTTATGTCTTTGTGAAAGCAATCACAAACGATGCAATCACGAACCCGGCGGCAAGGCTGGGGCGATCTAAGACTATGGACAGCAAGCGCAGTCGTTACCTGGAAGCCTTCAAAGAAGGCGGCAACCTGATTGGCCTGACCAGCCTCGTGGCTGCGTCGGCCGCTTTGCTGTCGCCCCTGCCGCTGCTTGCCGGGCTGGTTGTCGAGGCGGCCTACCTGCTGTTCGTGCCGGACTCGCACTGGTATGACGTCCGCCTGTCCCGGCGCAGCGATGCCGAGGTCGAGGAGCGGCGGCAGAAGCTTAAGGCGCAGACGTTCACTGTGCTGGATGCGGACATGCAGGCGCGGTTCACGCGGCTGGAGGAGATCCGGTCGCAGATCAACGCGCAGGCGCAGGACGACCGCAAGTGGTTCCTGACCGTGCTCCGCAAGCTGGACTACCTTCTGGAAAAGTTCCTGCTGTTCGCGGGCAAGGAGGCTGAGTTCCGCCGGTACATCGGCTCGGTCTGGCACGACGAGTGTGGCAGCCGGCAGCGCCCGGTAGCACACGGGTCGGAGGAAGCCTTTGCGCCGTCCGCCGTCCGCGCCGCGCCGATGGTGACGGAAGTGCAGGCCAGCTACAAGCGCGACATCGAGCAGGCGCAGGCGCTCCAAGCCAAAGAAACCGACGCTAACACCAAAGCCGTGCTGGACAAGCGGATTCAGGTGCTGGAGCAGCGCAGCGAGGGCGTCGGCAAGATTGGCCGCATCCTGACCAACCTGCAATACCAACTTGCCCTGCTGGAAGACACGTTCGGCCTGATCAACGACCAGATCCGCGCCCGCTCACCGGAGCAGGTCTTGGCGGACATCGAGGGCGTCGTGGACCAAACGGACTCGATGACGCAGCTTTTGGAAGAACTGGCCCCTTATGAGCAGGCGGCGGCGTGAAGGGCTTGGAAAGGCACTGGCAGATGATGGACATCGCGGAAAAACTACGCAAGGCGGCGGGGCTGTTCGTGGAACTGCCCGCCGAGAAGGCCGCCGGGCGCGCGAGCTACGACATCGGGGCGGAGCCGCCCCCAATCGCGTCGCGCACCGTGGAGCAGATCGTCCGCGAGTCAGAGGGGCCGAACCTGGACGAGATCCAGGTCTCGCATCAAGCCTCGCCCGCCTTCGTGACCTCCGGCGGTCAGGCCGACTTTGGGGCGATCTACGCCCAGGCGGGCCTGCCGACGGTCCCGTTCACGGCGGAGCAGATGCGGGACATGCTGAACTCGCTGCCCGCCGAACTGCCGCTGCCGATGCGCCGGCAGACGATGAAGGTGACGCTGGACGCGCTGGGCAAAACGGTCGGGGCGACGGCAGACGGCATCGTCGCCGACGCCTCGCGCAAGATGGCGGTCCTGGCAGCTTACGCGGGCAGCCTGTCCCAGCAGACCAAAGCGCAGACCGCCCAGGCCGAGCAGGAGATCGCCGCCCTGGAAGCCCAGATCGTGGAAAAGCGCCAGGCCGTGGCCCGGTCGCAGGCGCTGCTGACCGAGGCGGTGCAGCGCTGCAACGCCGAGTCGGACCATCTGGACGACGTCTTGGAGTTCTTCAGCCTGGACGTGCCGCCGTCCAAGCACGGTGCGGGCGGAGAATCTGCGCGTCAAAATCTGAACGGGTAGCGTAAACAGGTAACGGGCACGAACGAAGGAGCGTGTATCATGCATATCAAACCTCTGGGGAAATTAGCCATTCTGATCCTGGTGGTGGGCATCGCCGTCGGCGTCTGGCGGTCGTGGAGCAGGCTGGCGCCCGCCGCCGCAACCAAGAACTCGGTCGTGCCGGGCAAGATCAGCCTGCCGACCAACGACGCCGTCCCCGGAAGCAGCGGGGGAAGCGGCAGCGGCGGCAGCGCGAGCATGGTCCCGGTCGGGCTGAACGCCGGCTGCGCGGACAAGCCGGAAGTGCGCCTGCTGGGCTACGCCTGGAACGCGCAGATGGGCCTGCTGTACGCCAACGGCGGCGCGCAGGCTGCATCGGGCAGCCTGATGTGCCGGCATGGGGTCAACCTGAAGTTCATCCGGCAGGACGACAACGGCAAGATGCAGGAGGCGCTGACCGCCTTCGCGACGCAGTACGCGCAGGGCAACCCGAACCCGGACAAGGGCGCGCACTTCGTCGCCATCATGGGCGACGGCTCGGCGGCCTTCTTGCAGGGCTTGAACGTGACTTTGGCCCGGCTAGGGCCAGAGTATAAGGCCAAAATCGTGGACGCCATCGGCTACTCGCACGGCGAAGATAAGCTGATGGGGCCGGCGGCCTGGAAGGCCAACCCCGGCGCCGCGCGCGGCTCGTTCGTGGCGGGCGTCATCCGCGATGGCGACTGGAACATCGCCCAAAAGTGGCTCGGCGACAACGGCATCGCCACCAACCCGGACGAGAAGACGTATGACCCGAATGCCATGAACTGGGTAAACGCCTCGGACTATGTGGACGCCGCCCAGAAGTACGTCGCGGGCTACGCCGAGGACCGGCCCGTGGTCGTGGGCGGCAAGCGGACCGGCGAGACCAAGCACATCGTCGTCAACGGCTGCGTGACGTGGACGCCCGGCGATGTGACAGTGGCGGAGAAGAAGGGCGGGCTGGTTTCGGTCATCTCGACGCGCGAGTATTCCTCGCAAATGCCCTGCACAGTCATTGGCATTGACAAGTGGATGCGCGCCAACCGGCCCACCGTGGAGGCCATGATCCAGGCCATCGCGCAGGGCGGGCAGGCGGTCAAGTCCGACCCGAGCGCCCTGCACAAAGCGGCCCAGATCAGCGCCGAGGTCTACCATGACGCGGGCAGCGACGCGGCCTATTGGGAGCGTTACTACAAAGGGACGCAGGAAAAGGACGCTACGGGCGTTTCCGTGGATCTGGGCGGCTCGTCGGCGAATAACCTCGCCGATACGCTGGTCGCCTTTGGCCTGGTCCCCGGCTCCGCCGACCTGATGAGCGCGACCTACACCGTGTTCGGCAACCTGGTCTCGTCCCAGTATCACGAGCTGCTGCCGTCCGTCGCGCCCGCCGCCGAGGTGATTGACAAGTCGTACTTGCAGGATGCCTCGCGGCAGTCCGCGCCGACGCCCGCCGCCATCGCCCAAGCCAAGCCGACCTATGCCAAGAAGACGGCGCGGAACCTGGTCGGGCACCGGTCGTGGGACATCCACTTCAATCCCGGCAAGGCGACGTTCACGCCGGACGCACAGAAGCTGCTCAATCAACTTTCTGGCGACCTGCTGATTGCGTCGGGCACCATCGTCGAGGTACACGGCTACACGGACAGCCAGGGCAGCCACGCGACGAGCCTGCCGCTCTCGCAGGCGCGGGCCGCCGCCGTGGCCCATTTCATGCAGGCCAAAGCGCCGGTCAATTTCCCCGGCGGCCGCGTCAAGGTCTTCGCCCACGGCGAGGCCAACCCGGTCGCCTCGAACGCCACGCCCGAGGGTCGCCAGAAGAACCGCCGCGTGGAGATTGTCCTGCGGTCAGTAGGCTAAACAAAAATGGCAAACTCTGAGGAAAAAAAATCGGTCCCGACACTGGTGGCCGGGGCGGACGGCAGTGCGGCCCTCAAAGTCGGGGATAGGCGCGCGCGGCGGCACGGCAATGTCTGGGATGCCTTCCTGCCCAACCGTATCCTGTCGCCCGGCGCGATGCAGATCATCGTTTGGGCCGAGGTCGCCATTGCCCTGCTGGTCTGGCTGCGCTCCCCGTTCAAGGTCCTGCCCCGGCCCGACGAGGTGCTGCACGCGCTGCATGGGCTGTGGATGACGCAGGGGCTGGGGCCGGAGCTGATGACGAGCGTCCGGCTCAATTTAGAAGCGCTGGCCTGGAGCACCGTCATCTCGCTGGGCCTGGCCTACCTCAGCGTCGTGCCGGTCTTCCGGCCGCTCGTGGCCGCCGTGTCCAAAGGCCGGTTCCTAAGCATCGTCGGGTTCACGTTTATCTTCACCCTGATCTTCGGCGGCGGGCACCCGCTCAAAACGTCGCTTTTAGTGTTCGCCGTCTCGGTCTTTTATGTTACCTCGATGGCCGCCGTGATCGCCGCCATCCCCAAGGGCGACTTTGACCACGCCCGGACCCTGCGGATGAGCGAGTGGCGCGTCGTCTGGGAGGTCGTCATTTTAGGCACGGCGGACAGGGCGTTTGAGGTCCTGCGGCAGAACGCCGCGATGGGCTGGATGATGCTGACCATGGTGGAAGGCATCGTCCGCTCCGAGGGCGGCGTGGGCGCGATGCTGCTGGGCGAAAGCAAGCACTTCCTGCTGCCGGAAGTGTTCGCCATTCAGCTCGTCATCTTGATCGTCGGGCTGTTCCAGGATTATCTTATCGGCGCGGCCCGCCGTCTGGCTTGCCCGTATGCCGACCTCGCTTTGGAGCGGCGATGATTAGGGCAAGTCGTGGTCTTTGAGTCTCAGGTGTTCCACGATGATGAAGCTCAGGTCTACCACGAAAATCGTCACGACGAGACAGTCCATCAGCGTGACCCAGGGCGACGGCGGCAGCAACTGCTCGCCGCCCCACAGGACGAAGGCCGCTCCGAGCGCCAGCCCCTGGGCGAGTTCCCGCCGGGTTCGTCGCGCGCTGAACTGAAGGCAGGCGTAAGAAAGTCCGATCAGAATCAGTGGCAGGGCGGCCATCTGGGGGTGCAGGGCAGAAGGGCGCAGCCGATGCCAGGCGTCGGACAGCAGCAAAGCGGCGATGCCGGCCAGCGCCAGCCCGAAAAAGAGTGTCGTGAGCCAGCGCCAGACGGGCGGCGGCGGCTTCCGGCGGTGTTTCGCAGCTTTTACCAGCTTCATGGAGTGATATTACCATGCAAAACGGCGTTACTTACACGGATACGCTCCTCAAGCTTTCGGGCGTCAACAAATCACTGGACAGGCTGCCGATCCTCCGGGATGTCAATCTCGAAATCAAGGACCTGCACCGGCCCGGCTACACGCAGGGGCAGATCATCGGCCTGCTCGGCCCGAGTGGCGTGGGCAAAACCACCCTGTTCCGCCTGCTGGCCGGGCTGGACGAACCCGATTCGGGCACCATTCTGGCTGAGAAGGCGGGCATTCCGGTACATCGGGGTATGGTCGGCGTCGTCGCGCAGGACTACCACCTGTTCGCGCACCGGACCGTGCTGGGCAACCTGACCGTCGCAGGGCGTCAGGCGGGCCTCTCGGGGACGCAGGCGCGGGAGCAGGCGACGAGCCTGTTGGAGCGGTTCGGGATCGCCGAGCACGCGCGCAAGTACCCCGCCCAGCTTTCCGGCGGGCAGCGGCAGCGGGTCGCCATCGCCCAGCAGCTTTTGTGCAGCGACCATTTCCTACTGATGGACGAGCCGTTTTCGGGCCTGGACATGCTGGCCGCCCAGCGCGTCTCGCAGTTCATCCAGGAAATGGCGCAGTCCGACGAGCTGAAGACGTTCATCCTTGTCACCCACGACATCGGCGCGGCCCTGCAAGTCGCCGACACCATCCTGCTGCTGGGCCGGGACCGGGACGCGCAGGGCAAAGCCATCCCCGGCGCACGGATACAGGCATCCTACAACCTGATCGAGCGCGACGTCTGCTGGCGCGACGGCGTCACCACTACGCCGGAGTTTTTGCAGCTTTTACAAGAAATCCGCGAGATTTTTCCGACCTTGTAGCCCTCCCCGGAGCATTCATGGAAACACCGCCGACTGCCCCGCGCCTGTCGGGGAACCCGATCTTTCCCGGCTGGTATGCCGACCCCGAGCTGCACATCTTCGACGGTCGCTACTATCTCTATCCGACCTATTCGGCGGACTACGACAAGCAGACTTTCTTTGAAGCCTGGTCGTCTTTGGACCTGACTGACTGGCGTTCCGAAGGCCGGATACTCGACTTCGCCGACGTGCCGTGGAGCACGAACCGGGCGGCCTGGGCGCCCTCGGCTATCGAGCGGGGCGGGCGCTACTACTTCTACTTTTCCGCCGGGGACGGCGCGGGGCTGGGCGTGGCTGTCGCCGACCATCCCGCCGGGCCGTTCCGGGATGCTTTGGGCCGGCCCCTGGTGGCCGAGTACCCGCACGGGGCGCAGCCGATTGATGCCCACGCCTTCCAGGACGACGACGGGCAGGCGTATCTCTACTTCGGCGGGTGGCGTCATGCCGTGGTCGTCCGACTGAACGAGGACATGGTCTCGCTGGACGGCGACTTCCGGGAGATCACGCCCGAAGGCTATGTTGAAGGCCCATTCATGCTCAAGCGTCAGGGCATTTATTACTTCATGTGGTCCGAGGGCGGCTGGACCGACTCCAGCTACGCCGTCGCCTACGCCCGAGCGTCTTCCCCACTCGGCCCGTGGACGCGCGTGGGCCGCGTCCTGGAGAACAACCCCGCCGTCGGCCTGGGGGCGGGGCACCACTCGGCCCTATGCTACCCCGGTACGGACGACTGGTACATCGCCTACCACCGCCGCCCGCTTGCCGAGACGAACGGCCACCACCGGGTCGTCTGCATTGACCGGATGTATTTTGATGACGTGGGCGACATCCTGCCGGTCGTCCTGACCCACGAGGGCGTCCCCGCTCGCCCCCTGCCCGGTGCCTGAGCCGTCAGACGTCCCGGATCATCTCGTAAAGGAGCACACGAATGGGCATTGACTGGGAGTATCTCGGCAAAGAGAGCCTGCCGCCCGGCACCGTCTTCCCCAAGGCGGTGGAAACCTGGCGGGCGAAAGTGCCCGGCGGCTGGCTGGTTCTCGTTACTTTTAAGAACGCCTCGGAAAGCACCCTGAGCACGACGTTCTACCCGGACCCGCAGCACGAGTGGGACGGCGGGACTCTGTGAGACAACGGCGGCGTGTTAGAGGCACCACGGGTTGAAACCCGAGGCTCCGAAGTGCCCATCGTCCAGGGGACGCAGGAGTCTGACAAGCCGCAAGGCCGAACGTTCGCAGGGCGTCCCGAAGGGACAGCGGGCTTTTTCCAGCCTCGGGTTTCAACCCGTGGCAATTCCCGGCATATCGCCGGTCGTTGAACAAGTAGAGGGGAATCAGCAAGTTTATGAACGCAGAAACGATCAACCCGCACGAATGGGAGACGGTCGCGCCGCACTTCGCGGTCCTGGCGGATGAAGACCTGACGGCGCAGGGCGTCGGCGACTGGCTGCTGCGGTGGAGCGAATTGGAGAAGGAACTCGGCGAAGCCGGGGCGCGGGCCGGGCGGGCGAAGTCCGAGGACACGACGGACCAGGCGGCGGAGGCGGCCTACCTGCACTTCGTCCAGGAGATCATCCCCCCGTGGACCGTCGCCGCCCAGGCGCTCAAGACCAAGCTGCTGGCCGTCCCCGGCTACGAGCCGGTCCCGGAACACCGGCAGTTTTTGCGCCGCCTGCGGAGCGACGCCGACCTGTTCCGGGCGGAAAACGTCCCCCTTCAAGCCGAACTGCAAACCCTTGCCAACGAGTACAACAAGCTGACCGGGGCGATGACGGTGACGCTGGGCGGCGAAGAAGTGACCTTGCCGCAGGCCGAAGGAAAGCTGCTCGACCCGGACCGCGCCGTCCGCGAACAGGCGTGGCGGGTCGTGCAGGAGCGGTGGATCGAGGCACGGAAGCTGCTGGACGAGTTGTACCTGCGAATGCTGCCCCTGCGGCGACGGCTCGCGCATAACGCCGGGCTGCCCGACTACCGCGCCTACATGTGGCGGGCGCTGAAGCGCTTCGACTACACCCCCGAAGACAGCCTGGCCTTCGGGCGGGCCATCGAGACCGAGGTCGTGCCGCTGGCGAAGCGGCTCCTGGAGTCGCGCCGGCAGACGCTGGGCGTCGAGACGCTGCGGCCCTGGGACCTGGCCGCCGACCCCGAGAACCGCACCCCGCTCCGACCCTTTGCCGACGTGGGGGAACTCGAAGAAGGGACCGCCCGCATCTTCGCGAATGTGGACCCAGACCTGGGCGCGGACTTCGAGAAGTTCCGCCGGGGCTACCTTGACCTCGGTTCGCGCCGAGGCAAAGCGCCGGGCGGCTACTGCTCGTTCTTCCCCAAAGCGGGCTTGCCGTACATCTTCATGAACGCTGTCGGGACCGAGGGCGACGTCCGCACCATGCTCCACGAGGGCGGCCATGCATTTCATGGGCTGGCGTCGAGCGCGACTCAGCCGCTGCTGTGGAACCGGGGGGCGCCGATGGAGTTCAACGAGGTCGCCTCGATGGCGATGGAACTGCTGGCGCTGCCGTATTTGGAAAAGGATCAGGGCGGGTTCTACACGCCTGAGGAGGCGGGCCGTGCCCGGCAGGAGCAGCTCGAGCGGATCGTCATGTTTTTGCCGTACATGGCCGTCGTGGACGGTTTCCAGCACTGGGTCTACAGCGAAGCGCCCGAAGATGTGACAGCGCTGGACATGGACGTGCAGTGGGACGCCCTGTGGACCCGCTTCATGGGTGGGACGGACTGGTCGGGCCTGGACGCCGAACGCGCGACAGGCTGGCACCGCAAGTTGCACATTTTCACCGTGCCGTTCTACTACGTCGAGTACGGCCTGGCCCAGCTCGGCGCCTTGCAGGTCTGGCGCAACGCCCTCCAAGACCAGGCCGAGGCCGTGCGCCGCTACCGATCTGCCCTCGCCCTGGGCAACACGCGCCCCCTGCCCGACCTGTACGCCGCAGCCGGCGCACGCCTAGCCTTCGACCGCGAGACGGTCGGCAAACTGGCGCGGCTAGTGGAGTCACATTTGGGAGGGTGATAATAATGGCAGCCCGGTCAGTCTACACGCTCTCGCGCGGGAAGCAGTGGCAGTACGCGCTCAGAATCTGGCTGCCTACGCTGCTGATGGGGCTGCTGTTCGTCGGCGTCGTTGTCCTCGCGGATTGGATCATTCCGGGCCGAGAGGCGGCGGACACACGCGGGGCCGTGACGCGCCACGGAAGCGGCGTTGTCACCTCGTTCTTCTATGAGTCCGCCGGTCAATCCGGCCAGCGTCCACCAGATCAGGTGAACATCGCACTCAACGGCACTGAGGCGACTTACAAGGGAACCAAGTTCTTGCTTCTGCGAAAGGGACAGCGCGTAAAGGTGACTTATCGCATGGGCAAGAGCGGTAACATTTATGTTGGTGACATCACACCGGAGGGGGAGGCGAAGCCATAAAACGCCAAAGGGTGCGACTCACCGCGCCCCTCCATCTTGAACAAGGCCGGACACATGACACTGCGGCAGCTTCCTGGGGCGCTCGTTCTTTCGCGGTTGTTCGCAGGGCCGGTTCTGCTCTGGGCGGCGCTCACCGGGCAGAGCCGCTTTTGGCTGGTCGGCATCCTCGTGTACGTCTTCCTGTCGGACGTGTTTGACGGCGTGATCGCGCGGCGACTCCAAGTGGTGACGGCCCGGCTGCGGGTGGCGGATAGCTGGGCGGACACGGCGTTCTACGTCTGCGTCGCCCTGGCGGTTTGGCGGCTGCATCGCGCCCTGCTGGGACCGTTTCTCCTTCCGCTGCTGGTCGTCATCGGAATGATGGCCGTCAACTGGGCCGTTGCGATGATTAAGTTTCGTCGGGCGTTGAGCTTCCACGCCTATTCGTCGAAGCTGTGGGGCCTGTCGCTGTTCGCGGCCAGCGTCTCCCTCCTCGGCTTTTCTTACGCCGGCCCATTCCTCTGGACGGCGATTGTGGTCGGCATCGCAGGGCATCTGGAAGGGTTCGTGATGACGTTGATTCTGCCGCGCTGGGCGCATGACGTTTCGGGCATCCCCGAGGCGCTGCGCCTGCGGGCGGAAATGCGGGCGAGACCCTAGCTGCCGTGCCGCCCGAATCACTGCCCTGCACGCACGCAGACCGGCTCTTTGATCTCGGCGACGGTGGCGTAGTTGTGAAGCTTTTCCAGCAGCACGTCGGTAATCTGCCGGCCCGCCGTCAGGAGGATTTTGCCTTCGACGGTCTGTATGTCTCCGGCCAGGACGTGGCCGACCGCAAGGCTTTTGAAGGGGATCGTGACCGAAGGGATCTCCGGCGGGGGCGGCTCGGCCTGGATCAGACACAGACGCGCGGCGGCCAGGACCTGGGGGTCGTAGCGACTCGCCTGCCGCTGCATCAGCGCGAAGGCGGCGGGGCGCGGGACATGGCCGGCTTCGATCTCGGCCAGGTCGAGCAGCACTTTCAGCATCCGCGCGCCCAGCGGGATCAGTTCGCCGAACGTCGGCCCGTCCGGGACGCCGCCGCCATCGAAGTGCTTGTGCTGGAAGCGGACGATCTGCGCGACCGGCTCCAGGCGCGGGATGTTACGCAGCATAGTGTGTCCCGTTTCGGGTACGCGCCCCCACATCTTCGCCTCGGCCTCGGAAAGCGCCTGCCCCTGCCGCGCCTTGGCGACGATGAAGGGCGGAACGGTGACCGTGCCGACCCGCGCCAGCAGGGCCGCCAGCTCCAGCGGCCACAAGTCGCCCCCATTGACTGCGCCGGTCGCGCGCAGGGCGCCGGACAAGACCCGCATGTTCAGACGCAGCGCCTGCGCGCGCCCGAACAGGTCCGGGTCCACGGTCGCCAGAATCTCCATCAGCATCTTGATGGCGCCGCCCAGCGTCTTTTCCAGCAGCTCCTTTTCCGCCGTGACCAGCCGGTACTGTTCCAAGCCCGCCGTCAGGGCATGCCCCAAGTCTTCGGGTGAGCACGGCTTGTTGAGGAACCGGAAGATGCGTCCCTCGTTGACGGCCTGGGTAGCGGTCTGCTGGTCTGCGTTGCCCGTCAGCATGATCCGCACCGACTCCGGCGTCACGCGCTGGGCTTCCTGGAGGAACTGGATACCGTCCATCCCCGGCATCCGCATATCCGTGACCAGCACGGCATACGGCCCGTTTTCTTCGATTTTCACCAGTGCCTCGGCCCCGCCCAAGGCGGTCGCGATCTCGAACTGCTTACGCAGGCTGCGCTGGTAGCCGGACAGAATGTTCGGCTCGTCGTCCACGCAGAGTATTTTAGTGCTCATTGTTGCCCTCTTCGCTGCTGTCTTTCAGCGGCAGGCGGATGACGAAGGTCGTCCCCCGGCCTGGCGCGGTCTCGACGCGGATCGTCCCCTTGTGCTTCTTGACCACGACCGCGTGCGAGATCGCCAGTCCCTGCCCCGTGCCTCGCCCGACCGGCTTGGTCGTGAAGAACGGGTCGAAGATACGCGCCTTGACCTCTTCCGTCATGCCCGCGCCCGTGTCGCTGAAGCGTATCTCCACCCAGTCCTCCACCCGGCGCGTGCTGACGGTGATGATCCCTTTGCCGTTCAAGCCGCCCCCCACGACATCCCCGATGGCATGGGCGGCATTAACGATGATGTTCAGGAATACCTGGTTGAGATCGGCGGGCAGGCAGGGCACGAGGGGCAAATCCGGGTCGAAGTCGGGCAGCAGGTCGGCCACATACTTCCACTCGTTGCTCGCCACCGTCACCGTGCTATCCAGGGCGCGGTTCAGGTCCGTCATCACCTTGCTGGCCGTGCCGGGGTGGGAAAAATCTTTCATCGCCCGCACGATATGGGACACGCGCGCGATCCCCTCCAGCGACTGACCCAGCGCCTGGGGGATCTCGGCCAGGAGATATTCCAGGTCCGCCCCCGCCGCCGCGCTCGCCACTCCGGCAGGGTCCGGGGCGGGGGCGCGGCAGGCTTCCAGCAACGGGTGCAGGTCGCCCCACGTCTCCTGCAAAAAGCGCGTGTTGTCGCCCACATACTGGATCGGCGTGTTGATCTCGTGCGCGATTCCCGCTGCAAGGTGGCCGATGGATTCCATCTTCTGGGCGTGGGCAAGCTGGCCTTCCAGGACGCGGCGGTTCGTGATGTCGGCCCCCAGCAGCAGGAAGCCCATTGGCTCGTCGCTGTAATGGTTGATCGGGTTCAGGGTCACGCCGAGGAACCGCTCCCTGCCGTCATGGGTCACATAGGGGATATCGTCCAGCCGCACCGGTTTCTGCTGCGCCGTGCATTGCGCCGCCCCGCCCAGGATGACAGCCCAATCCCACCCGATGCCGCAGTCCGTGAAGCGCCGCCCCAGCGCCTCCGCCGTCCGCAGGCCAAAGGCGGCGGCAGCGGCGGCATTCCAGGTGGTGACAAGGTCGTTCTCGTCTACGGTGATCAGGATGGACGTGATAGACGCGATGATCTGTTCGCTCTGCGTCAGGACTCGCTCCAGCTCGATCTCCGCCCGCTTCCTCTCGGCGACCTCGGCTTGCAGCGCCGCTTCCGCCAGCTTCCGGGGAGTGACGTCCTGGACGATGGAGACAAACCCGGAGACGCGCCCCTGCCGGTCGCGCATGGGGATGTTGTGCCATTCACAGTGGATGACCCGCCCGTCTCGGGTAACATTGTCGTTCAGGCTGTCGGTCGGCTCCTCGGCCTCCAACAGCCGCACGAACACGCCTTCCACATGGGGCCAGACATCTGGAGACACCAGGAAGTGCGGGCGGGGCTGGGCCATCGCCTCCGCCCGCGTCCAGCCGAAGATCCGCTCGGCCACAGGGTTCCAATCAATGATGTGGGAGGCGCCGTCCCAGACGATGAAGCCTGCCGGGTAAGCGGCAAAGGCCATCTGGTACAACTCGCCGCGCGCGCCGCTTTCTGGCGGCGCGAGCAGGCATCCACTGCCGCGCGAAGGGGGAGGGTCAATTAGACTCTGCATGGGTTTGCTTTCTTCCCCTGATTGTCGGAAAGCGGGCGGGAAATCTTGACTGGCCGGTCTGGTACAATGGCTAGGACATGACCGATCTCAAACTCACCTTCCTGGGGACCGGCGCCGGCTCGCCTAGCCCCGCGCGCAACGTCAGCAGCCTGGGCCTGCAATGGACCCAGCACGGCGCGCTGTGGCTCTTTGATGCCGGGGAAGGAACTCAGCAGCAGGTTCTGCGCTCGCCCCTGCGCTTGTCCCAGCTCGAACACGTTTATGTCACGCACCTGCACGGCGACCACGTCTTCGGCCTGCCCGGCCTGCTCGCCAGCCGGTCGTCTGCCCAGGACATCCAGACCCCCGTCACGATCTTCGGCCCGCCCGGACTGGAAGAGTGGCTGCGCGTCACCCTGCACCTGACCGGGACAGGGCTGCGCTACCCCCTGACCATCCAGACCGTCCGCGAGGGCCTGATCTTCGAGGATGACACGCGGCAGGTGTATTGCCGCCGGCTGGCCCACCGGATCGTCTCCTACGGCTATGCGGTCTGCGAAAAGCCGCGCCCCGGCACGTTCGACGCCCGCCAGGCGCAGGCATGGGGCATCCCGCCCGGTCCGCTGTATGGCCGCCTGAAAGCCGGCGAGACATTGGCGCTGCCCGATGGCCGCGTGGTGGACGGGAGAACGCTGGTCGGGCCGCCCCGGACGGGCCGCAAAGTTGTCATCTGCGGCGACACGGCGGCGACACCCGCCGCCGTCGAACTCGCGACGGGGGCGGACGTTTTGGTTCACGAGGCGACATTTCTAAGCGACCAGGCCGACCGGGCGGCCGTTTCCGGCCACTCCACGGCAGCGAACGCGGCCCAGGTCGCCCGCGACGCCCATGTCGGAACGCTGATCCTGACCCACATCAGCGCGCGCTACGACTCTGATTCCGAGTCGCGGCTGCCTGAACTGCTGGCCGAGGCCCAGGCGATCTTCCCGAACATCCTGCTGGCGCGGGACTTCTGGAGCTACGAGGTGGCCGCGCCCGGCAGTGACGCCCGGCAGTGACGCGCGCGGCGTCAAGGGGCGTACCCGGCACTGGAAGTGCCGGTCTACCCTAAGTGAAAGTGCCTCCGGCACTGAAGACACCTCCCCGAATGCTTGTCCTCAGTCGCGGAGCGACTTTCACCGGGAGTAGACCGGCACTTCCAGTGCCGGGGATAGGATCAGGTCGGCATCAGGTACAATAAGTGTCCCATGCACACCACGCCCAGCAGCCCACAACCCGCCCCGCACACTGCCGATGAACAGACCTACGACCCGTCCGTCTTCCCGCGCCCCTCCGTCACCGTGGACATTGTCATCTTCACCATCCGCGACAAGCGCCTCCACCTGCTGCTCATCCAGCGCAAATCGTGGCCTTTTGAGGGCCGCTGGGCCTTGCCCGGCGGCTTCGTCCGGCCCGATGAGACGCTGGAAGGGGCCGCGCGGCGCGAGCTGTCCGAGGAGACCGGCGTTGCGAACGTCTTCCTGGAACAGCTTCGCGCCTTCGGCGACCCCGGACGCGACCCGCGCACCTGGGTCATCACCGTCGCCTACACAGCGCTGATTCCCAGCGACCGGCTCGTCCTGCGCGCCGACACCGACGCCGCCGACGCCCGCTGGTTCCCCCTGGCCGACCTGCCCCAGCCGCTCGCCTTTGACCATCAGACCATTCTGGACCATGCCGTCCATAGTCTGCGGGCGCGGCTCCAGTCCAGCCTGCCCGTCGCCGCCGCCCTTCTCCCGGCTCGCTTCACGCTGACCCAAATGCAGGAAGTCTACGAGATCCTGCTGGACCGCCCCTTCGACAAGCGCAACTTCCGCAAATGGGTACTGGGCACCGGCAGCCTCGCCGCTACCGACCAGGAACAGCGCGGCCAGCACCGCCCCGCCCTGCTGTACGAGTTCACACCGCCCCCAAAATAATTTTAAGATAGTGTTAAGATGACGTAAACATCGGGTACAGTGTTCGTGTGACTGCAACACGAAAGAGGAGGAGACCCATGTCCATCAAGTTCTACCGTGAGCGCGACGAGCCTTACGGCTGCTTCTCGAACTTCTCCCGTCACAGCTTCGAGGTGGACGGGACGCCCTTGCAGACCGTCGAGCACTATTTCCAGGCCATGAAGTTCGTCGGGACGCCGCACGAAGACGCTGTTCGTCTTGCTCCCGCCCCGATGGACGCCAAGAAAATGGGCCAAACCGGCCCGCTTCGGGCGGACTGGGAACAGGTCAAGGACGACGTCATGCGCCGCGCCGTCCGCGCTAAGTTCGAGCAGAACCCGGACATCCGCGCCATCCTGCTCGGCACCGGCGACGAAGAGTTGATTGAAGACGCCCCCAACGACGACTACTGGGGCTGCGGGGAGACAGGCACAGGAAAGAACATGCCCGGCAAGATATTGATGGAAGTGCGGGGCGAACTGCGATGAACTTGACGACCGAGCCATACCCGAAACAGGTGGAATGCTGGCCGCAAGCGGGGCGGCACATCCTGGCGCAGTTTGACGTGGATAAGATCGTCGTTTACCAGGCGTACAAGCCACGCATAGGACACTATGCGGCTCGATACGATTATTTCGGCGGCTGGTTCTCCCTGACGCGCATGAGCTGGATCAAGCCGAACTTCCTATGGATGATGTACCGCTGCGGCTGGGCGACGAAAGAAAACCAGGAGACCGTATTGGCCGTCTCCCTGCGACGGGACGCCTTCGACGCGATCCTGGCCGCTGCCGTTCCTTCCACTTACATACCCGCCCTCTACAGCAGCGAAGAGGAGTGGAAGGAGGCATTGAGCCAGTCGGAAGTGTGAAGTCAGTGGGACCCCGACCACGATCCGTCGGGAGCCAAAGTCGAGCGCCGCGCGATCCAGCTTGGCCTGCGCGGCGACTTCCTGGCCCGCTGCGCCCGCGAGTGGATCGTCGGCATCGAGGACATTACGGCCTTTGTCACCGACCAGCGGCGGCACGTCGGGGCAGGCGATTACACGCAACTGATAACGCCACACGAAAAGATTTATCCAGTGGGAGGTGCTCTCGCGGCGCAAATCGGATTGACGCTGTACTGAAAGGAGCAAAGCCATGTTCGGAATCTCGTTTTTCAAGGGCCAGCCAACCGACTACATCATCAAGTACGTCGGTGGGCGCGTCACCAAAGAAGGTCTGGGCCGGGCGTTCTACTACCTGACCCGCAACACGCAGATCGTCGTCGTCCCGACCAGCACGCAGGACGCCAACTTCGTCTTCAATGAGCTGACCAACAACTTCCAATCGGTGATGCTGCAAGGCCAGTTCACTTACCGCATTGTCGCCCCCGCGCAGGCCGCCGCCCAGCTCAACTTCGCGTATGACCCGCGCCGCCAGGCGTATGCCGCCAAAGACCCCGAAAGCCTGCCGGGACGCATCGCCAACATCATCCAGATGGAGACCCGGCGCGAACTGGCTCGTTTGACATTGGAAGAGACTCTGCGCCAATCCCAGGAAATCGCCGGGGCGACGCTGGCCCGCATCCATGATCAAGCGCTGCTCCAGACGCTGGGCGTCGAGCTGACCAGTCTTTACTTCCTTGCTGCCAAGCCCACACCCGAAATCGCCCGCGCCCTGGAAGCGCAGTACCGGGAGACATTGCTGCGGCAGGCCGATGAGGCGGTCTACGCCCGGCGCGGGGCGGCGGTCGCCGAGGAGCGCAAGATCAAGGAAAGCGAGCGGGCGACCGAGATCGCCCTGGAAGAGCAGCGGCGCGCGCTGATCGCCCTGGAAGGCGACAACGCCCTGCGGGAAGCCGAATACCGGGCGCAGGCGACGGAAAAGACCCTGGCCGTCTACGCAGAGATGGACCCGCGTTCCATCCTCGCCCTGGCCCTGAAAGAAATGGGCGAGAACGCCGAGCGCATCGGCAGCCTGAACATCACGACCGAGACGCTGGCCTCGCTTCTGAATGGGCCGGCTCTGACGGGAACAGGGGAGGAGCGGTGATGACCGGGTACGACAAGGTGGTCGTCGTGACCAAAAAGACCGCGCTGGAGGAGCTGATCGAGCAGTTCAACACGCGCGAGCAGGCCCGGTTCTATCTGGAGCACAGCGGCGTCTCGTTCGCCGAGTACGAGGCATCCCACGCGGCCTATCAGACCGCCCTGGCCCGCGTCAAGGACGCCCTGCCCCCAGGGACGCGGACGCAGTGGATCGAGCGCGCCTTCGTCCCCACGTTCACCTTCGGCGAGGGCGACCTGGTGCTGACGGTCGGCCCGGACGGCCTGGTCGTCAACACGGCCAAGTACCTGGACGGCCAGCCCCTCCTCGCCGTCAACCCCGACCCGGCCCGCATGGACGGGGTCCTGCTCCCGTTCCGCGCCGATGAGGCGGGCGGGCCGCTCCGGCTCGCCCTGCGCGGCGAGATGAGGCGCAAGCGCATCACGATGGCCCGTGTCACCCTCAACGACGGCCAGACGCTGCACGCCGTCAACGACTTCTTCGTCGGCCAGCGGACTCACCAGTCCGCCCGCTACCGCCTGGCCCTGGAGGGGCAGGAGGAAAACCAGTCGTCCAGCGGCATCATCGTCTCGACCGGGGCCGGCTCGACGGGCTGGCTCCGCTCCGTGCTGGCCGGCGCGGCGGGCATCGTGGGCGCGTTCGTTCCGGGTGAGGAAGTGGCGGCAACGCGCACCCGTTACAGCTTCGACTGGGAGGCGAATTATCTCTGCTACAGCGTCCGCGAGCCGTTTGAAAGCCGCGTCTCCTCCGCCGGGCTTGTGTTCGGCCATATCGAAGCGGGTCAATCCCTCGAAGTGACCTCGCAGATGCCCCAAAACGGCGTCATCTTCAGCGACGGCGTCGAAGACGACGCCCTAGAGTTCAACAGCGGCCGCATCGCCCGGATCGGCCTGGCCGACAAGCGCGTCAACCTCCTCGTGCGGGATTAGGCTCGGTCAGCCGCGTCACCGGATTGGACGATACTCCACTGCTGTCTCATCTCGTTGCCTTCCTGCCCGCCTGCGGCGAAGCGTCTTGCCGACCAAGTCCGACGCGGGACAGATGGGTCAAAGCTTCTTTTCTCGCGTGATCGTCACCTTCTTGACCAGCATTTGCGCTTTCTCCGGTTCCCCGGAAAGGCTGACATCTACCCGCACCTCGTAGGGAGAAACCGGCTCATGCCGGTCAGGGTGGTCGAAAAGGACTACGAACGGGCTGCCTTCCGGGGTCGGCGTTCCGTGACGCCACGGCCCGAACGCGCCGCCGAGGTCCGCGAGGTGCAGGTGCGTCTCGGGGTGCAGGGTGGCTTCCAAGTAGTACGGCATTTCCCCTGCCGGGGCGCCCCCGTGTGTCTCTGTCTGCCATTCGCGCGGATACAGGCCGAGGAAAATGTGGCTGAAGCGCTTGTCCAGCGGCGCGATGTCATACCCGGCGTCCTCCTGGTGCTGCTCGACATGCCCCAGGTGCGGCAGGAGCGCCTTGACGGAGGCGTGGGGATCGCGCAGCCGGCGCATCATTTCCCGCAGGGCGGCGACCGTGTCCGATTCCGCCGCGTGCGGGTGGGTGGGGATGTTCACAGCATTCTTTCTCCCGGAGGGAGGCGCGTTCCGGGGCGCCGGGGCGCAGGCGGTGGGGAGCGCCACGCCCACGGCGCACAGGCAGAGCAGGACACGCGACGCGCCCCTGCCACTAGTATTGTAGGAGTTTCCCATCCCATGCCTTCTCCACTTGGTGTCCGGTGTCGTAAGCGTCGGCCTCCTCCGGCAGCGCCTGGTAGGCGGCTTTTGCCAGGTCCGCCTGGTGCTGGACGTTGACCAAATGCGCCTGGGCCTGGTGCAGCAGGGCGGCGTCGTGCTGAAGGAGCGCCGGGTTTGGGTGGCCGGCCTTCTGGTCCGCAGCAAGCTTGGCCTGCGCCGCTGCGGCCTGCTTCTGCGCGTTGTCCAAGACAACATTCTCCTGAGAGCGGTGATTCAACGTGGCGTTCCGCGCCGCCGTGTGCGTCCCATAGATGCTGTCATAGATCTGCTGCGCGCACGGCGCGAGGGGCGAGTTCTTAGGAATCGGGTGCTTCTGCGCCTGCTGGGCGATTGGGAGCGGGATCGTCATCTCCTGCGCCATCTTCTGCGCCATCTTCTGCGGCGTCAGGCCGCCCGCCGCCTGGAGGTCCGCCGCGCGCTTGCGGGCCGCCATGTACCACTGCTCGGAATGACGGCTCTCATGGTAGACCGCCGCCGCCAGGACTTTGGCGTCCCAGTCCGAGAGCTGGTGCGCCTGCGGCCCGCTGGCCCCCATGTAGCTGTCGCTGATCTTCATCGTCCAATGCGTGAAATCAAGCTCGCCGGCCGTGCCCGGAGGCGGCTTGTACTCCCGGAACGTGAGAGCCGGTGAGCCGGAAGCGCGTAGCTGCGTGTTGGCCAGGCTCTGGACGCGCTGGCGCCTTTGGTCCGGCGACAGCGTGGGCCACTGCTTCTGCAATGTCTTGAAGCCGTGGACGTAAGATTTGACTCGCGCGTCTGAGTGCAGCCCGCCCCCGGCGCAGGGCTTCGCGGAGGGCTTCGGGTGCGCGTGAGGGTGCCCGTGCGGCCCGCCGCTGACCGGCAGGACTTCTTCCACAAATGGATGACGCTGGATGGGCCGCATGGGCCGGAGCGAGTCGCTCATGCAGTATTTTTACCTCATCGCCCGCATTCCCGGAGCGGTTAAACTCCGGCGGCGCTCCGGCGGCAAGAGCCGCGCCGTCAGCAAGCCGCCCTCTTCGTCCTGCGTTGATTGTAACACGGGCGGCGTCGGATGTCAAGGAAAGAAGACCGAGACCAGCATCGCCCGACATGCTTCAGGCGGCATGATCGTTCCGGCTTGCCTTTCAGGTACAATAGCCGCATGAACGCGCTCCTTTTGTTCTCCCACGGCTCCCTGCTTTGCGGCGCGGGCGAGGCGCTGGATGCCCATGCGGACCGCCTGCGCCGGACGGGCACCTGGGGCATGGTGGCGGTGGGCTACCTGAACTATTCCGCCCCGACCTTTGCCGAGACGGTGGCCGAGTGCGCGGCGCGCGGGGCGACCCAAATCCTCGTTCTGCCGTTCTTCCTCGTGCCGGGCTACTTCGTCACCAAATCCCTGCCGGAATGCTTGGCGACGGCGCGGGCGGCGCACCCAGGGTTAGAGTTTACCGTCGCCGACGCCATCGGGTTCGACACGGGCCTCGCCGACGCGCTGGTCGCCAGCGCCCAGGCCCCGCTCGGCCCGGACGAGTGGCGCGACGATCTGGCCGCCGCCGCGCGCGGCTGCCGCGCCCGCCCGGACTGCCCGCTGTACGCCACGCCCAACTGCCCCCGCGTCCCCGCCCCGGACACGCCCGCGCGGCCCTTCGTGGAGTAGATCAGTGAACATCTTTCGTAACCTCACGTGAGTCTTGGGTTGATTATGCAGGCAAAAAGCCTGCGCGGCATAAGTTGAAGTGCAGCATCTTGAGCTTGAGCGTGCTCCACAGCCCCTGCCAGGAGCGCGACAGGTTGCGGTCCATGAAGCGCTGCCATAAACTGCTGAAACTCGTCTCCACTCGCTCCCTGAGCGAACTGATCAAAGCGCGGCGCGGGTTGACCTGCCCCTCAATCATCTTGTCGCCTGCGTCCGCAGGATGGATGAGAAGCATCTCGGCTTCCTCCGCCAGCGTCTCGCCCAGCCAGTCCTTGTTGCTGCGATAGCCCAGGTCGCCCAGCGCCAAGCCGCCGTCCACCGACAGAGCCAGTGCCAGAGTTGCCTCTCGCTCATCGAAGTTGGCAGGCGTCAGAATGGCGGACACAATCAGACCGCTGTGATGCACGAAGGCATGCAGCTTGAAGCCGAAGAACCAGCCTGTCGTGCTCTTGCCGAAGTAGGCTCCGTCCTCGTGCAAGAGCCGCACACGCCCGTGCCGAATCGGCTTACAGACGCGGATTGGTAAGCCGTCCACCAGGTAGAAGCGGCCTGAGAGGCCGCACAGACCTAAAGAGGCTTGAATGAGTTGACCGACCACAGCTGCCAGAACGTGCAGGCGGGCGATCCACTGGCCGTAGCTACAGAGGTGTGGGAAGGCCCTGCGCCAGTTGGAGGCAACCAGTTGATAGGTCTTCTTGAGTGTGGCACAGCCGAAGGCCCCTTGCAGCAGGCCGATGGCGATGACTTCGGCATCAGTGAAGGCAGGCGCATCATTGTTGGAGCGTCGCCAGGCCGCTTGTGCGGGATGCTCTTTGAGGTAATCGTCCACGAAGACATAAATCTGGGTCATCTGGTCGGTGATGGAAGGTGCTATACTGTTCATCGAGGCAGCTATCCTTTTGTAGAATCGGGTCTGGTAACTCCATTCTACTCAATCAGGATAGCTGGCCTCAACTTCTACTGATGTTTACATAAAGACCTAAAGAAAGCCCACCTGCTCAAAAAAGCCGGTGACGATCTGCGGCTTCTGACGCAACCGCTCCGCAGCGGCACAGACTTCCTGCCACAGATGTGGTAGGTCACGG
>JAABUH010000489.1_pt1 | contig 58165 bp, 66 predicted proteins | sample 5559121 | NCBI WGS metagenome assembly JAABUH01 (sample SAMN10711871, study PRJNA513364) | rock metagenome | isolation source: Antarctica rocks | place: Antarctica: Victoria Land, Battleship Promontory nord | collected 2015-12-28 | reverse complement strand
TAGTTTTATCAATCTCACTCAAATACAGTTCTTCATCGACTTCTGCAATTTCTATCGACGCTTTATCAAGAACTTCTCGAAGATTATTCATTTCATGATTCAACTTACTTAAAAGAAGATCATATTTAAATGAAATGAAGTCTATCAGATCATCTTCGATCATATGAAGAGATGTATGATCAAGACTTCTATACTACGTCACTTTGATCAAACTCGTAAGACTATTTTCGAAATTGACTCATTCGACTACGTCAACGATGAAGTTCTCTTTCAATATGATGACGAAGAAGTACTACATTCAATTGTCTTCTATAGTAAGAACATGTTTTCTGCTGAATGCAACTACGAAATATATGATAAAGAACTTCTGACCATCATTCAAGCATTTGAACACTGATGATTTGAACTGAAGCTAACTGACATTTCTATCAAGATGTTCATCAATCATTAAGCACTCATCTTGTTGATGAAAGATAAAGAGCTGAGCAAACGTCAGATGCGCTGAGTTCAGAAGCTCGCTGATTTCAACTTCAGAATAATGTATCAATCTGATAAACAGAATATTAAGATCAATGCATTAACTCATTAAGCTGACGTAATGTTTAGAGATTCAGAAGATGAGTGCATTTGCTATCAATGAATCATTATTCTGACTTTGAATTGAATGAAAATTGCTGATCTAGAGAAGAACATCAGTGATTCAATCTATAAACAGATTCTTGAGACTAATGAGATCAACGAGAATTGTACGCTACTTCGCGAAGCAATAGCAAGAGACGAGACACAATATAAAGATATCAAATTGAAGAATTGTTGAACTCAGAATGAAATTTTGTATCATGATAGTCAGTTATGAATTTCGTTCAACGAGCTTCTGCAAATGAATCTGATTCGTGAGATGCACGATCAATTATCAGTTGATCATTTTGATATTCTTAGAACTGTGAAAGTCATAAAGCGAAACTACTATTGATCATTCATGCGAAAAACGATAAATCAATATATTCGAAACTGCTATATCTGTCAACGTTCAAAGACATCTAGAAATAAATCAAATAACTTGCTTCAATCTCTATTGATATTTAAACAGCAATGACAAGACATAGCAATGAACTTCATCATTGATTTATTTGATTCAAGCAAGTACAACGCTATTCTAACGATGATCTGCAGATTATCAAAGAAAAGACATTATATTTCTTGCATCACTGATGATGAAGATATCACTGTTGAAAAGACAGCTGAAATGCTGATTCAATGAATATATTGAACTCATGATTTATCAAGCTTCATAGTATTTGATCGAAATTCGTAATTCATCTTTATACTATGAAAGTTTCTTTGCAAACGACTGAGCATTTTTCTTCAGTTGTTCATCGTCTATTATTCTCAGATCAACGATCAAAGCGAACGAGTCAATCAAAACATCAAGCGATATCTTTGATTCTTCTGTTCATATATGCAGAACAACTGATCTAAGTGACTACTCATGATCGAGTTTGTTGACAATAACGTCTTGTTCTCAATCATCTTCTTGACTCTCTTCTTCATGAACAAGAACTTTCATTCTTGTATGAGCTTCGACTCTGACATCATTGAGTATGAAAGCATTCGCGAACGCTTGCAGATCAATCGAGTCAAGAATATATCTGAACAAATGAACAAGACATTAATCTTCGCTCATGAAGCTCTGATCAAAACACGAAAACAAATAATGAATCAAGCTAACAAGCATAGAAAGAAGATCAATTATGAGATTGAATCAAGAGTGTTTCTGAACGATTGAAACATCGTTACAGCGAGACTCTTCAAAAAATTGAATGATAAGATGCTTGATTCTTTTCAGATCATTGACTTCGTTAACTCATTTTATAAATTGAAACTACTCGAGACTATGCATATACATGATGTATTTCATTCAGAACTTCTTCGTCTCGTCTTTAATGACTCTCTGTCTGATCAGAAGAATGAATCTTCAAGATCAATAGTAATAAACAATGAAGATGAATGAAAAATCGACGATATATTGAACTCTCGACGATATCAAAGACGACTTCAATATCAAGTCAAATGAAAGAGTTATAACAATGATCTTAACTGATATAATGCTGACGACGACGAATTTATGAACGCTTAAAAGATGATTGATGACTTTCATATCAAATATTCAAGAAAAGCGCACTAAGAAACAACATTCATGCGAACATGAATATTCAAGAGAAGAAAGTAATGTTACGATTCTAGTCTTCATTTATTCTTTCTAGTTTTCATCTTGATTTCATTCTAATTGAGTTTAGTGAGCATTCAAGCTAGAAATAATGTTATTGAAACTCTGCATCATATATGTAAGATGTTGTCATGATGAATTGATATATAGAGATTAAATCAGAGACTGAGTTGAAGATCAGATCTGAGTTAGCTCTGAAACTCTGTCAAGACATCGTTTAGACTACGTCATATCTTCGACTTAATATGTCATGAGTTATGTCGTGCTTGACTTGACAATGCTTGACAAACTCTTTATAGTTGATTGATTCTCTCGAGTTATTGAGAGCTTTTAAATAATTAGCTCTATCATAATATATACTCATTCTGTGTCTGCTTAGAATATCACATTGTCATATCACTCTTATAGACTTCGTCTATTCATTTAGTAGACTCGATCATCACAGTTTTAATTATTTCAAACTCTTCTTAGAGATGATGATTTGATATTCAAGCATGACAACAGCAATGCGATCGCAACAGAATCGAAACGACAACGTCTCGATCTTGCAAGACATCATATCAGAAAACGAACGTTGCATAAATGAATCAGAAAGCGAAGAAGCAGAGAATGAACTCTTTCTTGATATTGATGAACAGCTGACATGAGCAATGCTTCAATGTGATAAACTGCGAAAGAAACAGAAGTTAGCAGCTATTCAATCAAAGATTGAGACTCTGCAAGTCATTGAAACGACGAAGAGAAGTCATCGAGCTTTCACTCAAACTCTCACAAAGAATTCGAATGATCTACGCATCGTCTTCATAATGTCGATGATGACAAAATGAAATCATCACGAAATCATTTTGCAGAAGCGAAGATCTTCAATATCTTTGAAAAAGTATCATGACAAAATCATAAAAGAACATAGAGAGTGAATTCGTGATGTCAAAATCTCATTTCAAAATACTTCTTGACATTTTGAAAGTGAAGAGAAAAAGATTTTGTACTGCATGATTTATCTGAAGAGTGAATCAAAGAAACTTTGATTTGATCACGAAGAGACTATGTATGCAGTTCAACAGATGTGATTTAATTTTATCGACTTTCTTCTGAATCTAATTAAAGATTCGATGAATCGAGACATAGATGTGACTCAGCAGTACGCGAACGCATTGCAACGTTCAAATCAGATAATATGAACGTTTACAGCTCATCTGAGCATTCTGAAACATCAACTTTCCTTTGTATAGTGATGAGCATAAGTGAATTCATCTATTCATCAAGTTGAGATCTGAGCTGCACATGATCATTACTAATGTGCAGTTGATTTCTATCACATGAAATGTGTTAATCAATCTTGTCGCTCAATTGAAAACAAATCTGCGAAAAGAACACATCTTGTTGTCAAAACGACTTCGAGATGAGAACTTGCATGATCAAGATAGAATTAACAAGAAGACTCATTCAAAGCGAAAGAAATCTCATTGATCAATCAGATCTGATTTTTCGCTAAAGACAAGTTCACACACTTCATCACGTTATAGCAAGAATTTGTTCAACATAACGTGCTACATGTGCAATCAAAAGAATCATTACTTTACTGATTATAAAGACGAAAAGATCAAGAATAGATCAAAAGAATCTGATGTAAATTGAGTATTCATCGATTCGATATTACATATGAGTCGTTTCAAGATTTCAAGAAAAGACAAGCTCTTGATGAACACTTCAAATCATCAAGAAAAAAATAAGAAGTTCTCTTCATAAAGATTCTTATATATAAAGAGCATGTAATTCAGAGAAATCAGAAGACAGAAACAAAGATTCACATGAATATCGATGTTGAAATGAACGTGATTAGTCAACGTTTCATCATTGAGCAAGATATGTTATTGTTGAACGTTGATCTCTCAAGATTTATCTGAATGAACGATCAGAATGTCTATTGTTATGACGTCTATAAGATGTGTTATTGACTGAGAGACAGCTGAGACATAGAGAAAAAAGATATAAGTATTTTTTATGCTATTGACAAGAAAGAATCTTTCTTGATCTTGAGAATGTCGAGTATGCAATTCGAGCGTATTTGAATAAACATGATCATAAGAACATGATGTTTCAACGTGAACGAGCATGCATTTGAGTTGTTCTTCGCACAAGCATTTGCGAAAGCTCTACAAGATGAGTCTACTGTGTATGCTCTTGTCATGATCAACGTCGTTGAAGAGTTGATCGTTGAACATCAAGTGAAAGCAATGAATAACATGATGAGTCGTATCACAAACGCGCTTGAAACGCAGACTTTACTCGTCGAATTGAAAGAATACGAAGATGTATTCTCAACAGAAAGTATCAACAAATTGCTTTTGCATGAAGATCACGATCATGCAATTGAAATCACTGCAAAGTCATCATATAAATCGTTGTATAATCTGTCAAACACAGAGTTAGCGATTCTGAGACAGTATCTAAACGATGTTTTAGCGAAAGAATGAATTAAGCACTTCATCAGCTCAATTGACGCGTCTATTCTATTCATTCTCAAAAAGAATGATAGTCTTCATTTATGCGTGAACTATCGAGATCTGAATAAGATTACTGTCAAAAATCATCATTCACTGTCTCTAATTAATGAAACTTTAGACAGACTCAATAAAGTCAAGCAGTTCACTAAGTTAGATTTGAAGAATGTCTATCATCGTCTCAGAATTCAACATAAAGATGAGTGAAAGATGACATTTTGTATTCGTTACAATCACTTCAAATATATGATCATGTCGTTTAATTTAATCAACACGTCTGTCATCTTTCAGACTTATATTAATAAGATCTTGACAGAACTTTTAAATGACTTTTGTGTTGTTTATCTGAATGACATTCTAATCTTCTTCATAGAGAAGACTGATCACATAGATCACATGAAGCAGATTCTTGAAAGATTAAGAAAGTTCAAGCTATATGCTAGCTTGAAGAAGTGTGAATTCTTCATCACTAAAGTGAACTTTCTAGAATTTGTCATATTCATCGAGAGCGTTTCGATGAACTCAAGTAGAATAGACATCATGAAAACGTGATTCAGATCGAAGATGTATTGAAAAATACAAGTTGTTCTGAAGTTCATCAATATCTATCGACGTTTTATACATCATTACTTTCAGATAGCAGAGTCTTTAACAGAACTGCTGAGAGATAGTGTAAAAGATGTAAAAATGAGTTCATTCATATGATCAAGTGAAGCGAAACAAGCTTTTAATCAGCTTCGCGACGTCTTTATAAGAACGTCTATACTAAGACACTTTGACTCAGAGCGACATATACGCATCGAGATTGACACATTCAATTATGCAGTCGCGAATATTTTGTCTCAGTCAGATGACGAAGATTAGTGACATTCAATTGCATTCTGATTCAGAATGATGATAAACGTTGAAAGAAACTATGAGACACATGATCAGAAGCTTCTAATTATAGTAGCGATGTTTAAACATTGATGACACTATGTGAAAGACAATTATCATACTGTCGAAGTTCTGACTGATCATAATAATCTGAAGAGTTTTATGAATGTTCAAGAGCTAAACGAAAGACAAGTCAGATGAATCATGAGATTGTTGATCTGCAACTTTGAAATAGCACATAGATCAGAAAAGACAAATTCAATCAATGTGTCATAGAGATGATCTGACTATAAGAATGAGAACATTTCTGCGAATCGTTTGCTGCTCACTCTGCAGCGAAAGCTGACTAGAATAGAAAGCTTAAATAGCTTTATATTCATAGCAATCAGAGAATTATACTGTATACGAATGATTAACGATGTCAAGAAGACGTTCATTCACAGTATAAGTATGAACAGATATTCAGCAGAACATGTCAAGAGCAGACTGCAAGATGAAATTCACTGATGAACATGAATGATTAATGATGTCAAGAAGACATTCGTTCACAGTGTCAGTGAACGAAGATATTCAACGAAACATGTTGAAAGCAGATCGCAAGATGAAATCTACTGTACATGAGTGATTAATGAAGTCGAGAAGATGTCTGTTCACAATGTCAATGAAAACATGAATATATGTTCAGTAATGCATGTCAGAAGTATGCTGCTGAGAATCATGATTTTAACAGTGCAAGAAACACATCTAGACGAAGTACATTTTTCAAGAGATAGAATTTCTCAATTCGAATCAACAACTTCAAGAAGCACAGACGTTGAAACGTCAACTCATAAAGATTGCAACGTAGTTGAGAAACAGCTTAATTATGTTGCTGAAACTGTTGATTGCAAACAACTCATTTCACGTGCAATTGTCAGAGTACTGACAATTCATGAAACAGCATACGACTTCAGTAGTAAATTCATAGTTGAACTCATCAAGATCTTACAGCAAGAAGATAAATTTGCTGTGAAATTAAGAGCAGACGAAACGATGAATATATGAAAGAATGACGTCGAAGCTTGAACATTAAATAGTCAAGAAATGATAGAATACAACGAATCATTGTATGTTTCAGAAGATCTTTCTGTCAGAGAAGAGTTATTGAAACGTCATCATGATGACTCGTTAACAAGACATTTTGATGCTGACAAGATCAGCAAGCTATTAAATCGCAAATATTACTGAAAAAGTATGATCAAGAATGTTAAAGAGTATATAAATACTTGTAACATTTGTCAGAGAGTAAAGATGAAACATCATCTATCATATGATGAGTTGAGATCGTTATTTCAACTCACAAATTCATGAAAAGAAATCATTATGAATTTCATAACAGATCTGTCATCTAGTAAATGAAAAGAAGTCGTATATGACTTGATTCTTGTGATAGTCGATCACTACACGAAGATGACGCGTTATCTGTTTATGAAGAAAACTCTGACTGTCATAGAGTTAGCAGAGTTGTTCTTTGAGAAAATTGCTTTAAGATATGAAATATTGAATGATATAATTATTGATAAAGATAGTTTATTTATCAATGCGTTCTGATCAAAGATCTGCTATCATGTCAAAATGAAATGATGACTAAGCATCATTTTTCATTCGCAAACAGATGATCAGACAGAATGACAGAATCAAACGCTGAAACATTATTTATAAATATATTGTTCAGAAAAGCAAGACAACTGAACTACGCTTCTACTCATAGTCGAGTTCGTGTATCATCAGACGAAGCACTCTTCGTTGAACTGTAGTTTCTTTAAAGTCATGTATGACTATGAGTCAATCTTTGACATATGCATTGAGAACGATGCTATGAAAGAAGAAGTGTCAGCAGCAAAAGAACACGTTGAAATGCTGCAAAATGTGCAAAACATGTTGATGCAATGATGATAACATGCGATCGATGCTCAGACAAAGTACTATAATTGAAAACATAAGTTTAAGTTCTTTAATGTCGACGATTTAATCATGCTATCAGCAAAAAATCTGAAGCAGAAGAAGTTGAGCAAGAAGTTATCAAATAAGATGCTAAAGCTCTTTTATATACAAGAATCTATAAACAAGCAGATGTATCATCTGAATCTTTCAATCATTTATAAAGTTCATTCTGTCTTTCATGTATCTCTCTTAAAGTCATATAATCGTAGACTAAATAATGATTCTATACTCGAGTATTTCGCTCTCAAGCTTATTGATGATGAGTAAGAATGAGAAGTAGAAAAGATTCTACAGAAGCGAAAAAGAAAGAGAATCTTATATTATAAAATACAATGAAAAGAATATCTCATTGAATATAATCAATGAATATCGAGCGAAGATATGAAAGATGTTTCGAAGCTTATAGAAGTTTTTGAAACGAGGCTGAAACATGAGCGAAAAGCATAATCACTCACTTTCAAGCATAAACTCATTATTAGAAAAGAAGAATCACTGTATTATGATAGTTTCGCTCTCTAATGAGATGATCACATATGTAAATCAACAGACAGAAGAAAAAAGCGCAAAGATGCTTAAACGCATTCAACAAGAAAGTGCAATCATCACGACATAATAAACATCACGCAATCATCACTTCATCAAACATCTCTCACATGAGACAAGATTACAAACTTCTTCTTCTTTCTCATTGTCAGATTTACATTGAGATGTGAAGATAGAGATTTGAAAGACAACAGATTGTGCTAAAATATATCAGAACAATTAGAAATGCTGACAAAATGATATATAATTGAGATTAAATGTATTGCAAAGCGCTTTACATTCAGAATTTCTCTGACAATGTCATTGACAATCATCATCTTTTTAAGAATAAACTTTTGAATTTCTAAAGACTTGAGTTTGTGAATCTCTTCGAGACAATTCTTCACATGAGTCGTTACTGTCAACTTCTTGTAAAGAATTTTCTGATAAACAGTAAATGTCTTCAGAATGATGTTTTCTTCTTCATTCTCAATTGCACTATCATGAATATTCTGCAGACGAAAGAATTTATTAATAGTTGAAATGCAGATGTCGAGAATCTAGACATTGAATCATGAGCATTTAGCAGATGTATCAGATAAGTATATTCATTGTAATATAAAAACTCTCATTATTTGCACAATGAGCACACTTCTTGTACATTGTCTTTTTTTGAAAGATGACGTCACACAGCGATGCTCTATTCTCGATGTGTAGAACTCAAGCACACTTTATACAAATCACTCTATTTAGAGCTTCAAAATCAGCAGTGCTTCTTTTGCTTATTTTCACAATTGACAGCTGAAAAGCATCAGTAACGACATCAAGAAGTTGAATAAGCGAATCTCATCATCATTCTTTGATTTCGCGAAGTCTGTGAATTCGACAAGATCATCAACGAAGCGTCAGCGATCATTTCTTCTTTCATCGTCTTTCGAGTTTTCTCTTCAATAGCTGAGATGTACTTAAAAGTTTGAACAGTAAAAGCAATGAATTCTCGATCAGAATTTGATAACATCTGCATCATCATGAGTGATTCAGCATCAGCAGCATCATGATCATCACGTCTGATCAATGTCTTTTGAGCAAACTTATGATATTGTTAATCGCAGTAATAGTTGTGAAACTTTAAGTTGTGACATCACTTACTTTCGTAATAATCTTAACTTGATCATCAATCAACTTCATCATCTTACGACTTTCTTTGAGCATCGCTGCACATTTACGATTCATAATTTAGATCTTTTACTCTTATGATACAGATATACTCAAAGTTTGTCAAAAGTAATCATACAATGATAAAGATATGATCATGATTGAAAAAAGATAAAGTTGAAGAAAATGAAAAGTTGAGAAGAACTGAAAGAACGATAAACAAATTAACAATTATTATTCACTTTTGTTTATGTTCTATCATCTCAACAACATCATTTACTTGAAAGATAAATAATGCTTAAATATTATTTACACGTCATTATTGCTATCATCTACATCAACTACACATCACATATACTATTTATAATGTCATCTACATGCATTATAATTGAAAATGAATCATCATTCAATCGAAAGTTTCTCTTTTTCTTGTTTTCTCACAGAGATTTGAAGATTTTTATCGAGAGCTTTTAAAGCGAATCAATGAGTGCACATCATCGTTTATCAGAGTAAACAAAGACATTAATTATTGAGATCAAGAATGAATTCACTTAAAAAAGAAAACAATTGTCATGATGAATTAACACATAAAGATTAAATCAGAAACTAAAGTCAGAAGTTGAGTTGAAGATCAGATTTGAATTAACTTTGAAACTCTGTCAAGACATTGTTTAGACTACGTCATATCTTTGACTTAATATGTCATGAATTATATCATGTTCAACTTAACAATGCTTGACAAACTCTTTATAGTTGATTGATTCTCTCAAGTTATCGAGAGCTTCTGAATAATTAGCTTTATCATAATATATACTCATTCTGTGCCTGCTTAGAATATCACATTGTCATATCACTTTTATAGATCTCATCTATTCATTTAATAAACTCGATCATCACAAATGTTAATTCAATTGAATCTAGCACAAAGCTGAGAAATACACATATAAGAATTGAGTTCTTTTCTGTAGATACTTTTCTTTCTTAGCATTTATTTATTAGTTAAATGACATTCATATGACTCACTTTATGCTGATCTTTAATATAAATCAAGTTAATGATTTGACATCATGACAGTAACTTTTCTCTTCAAGACTGAGTTTCTGCAAGATGATGAGAAGAAATAAAATGAAATAAGAAAAAATCAAAGATAAAGACTGAAATGAAATGAAAATTGATGTAAACGCATTTTAATGTGATAAAGCACAGATGAAACTAGAATAAATCTGAGTTACATCTGAGTCAAATCTGAGTAAGATGTCTGAAAAGCAAGACGAGATGAAACGCATTTTAACGTGAAGATGCACAGAAATTGAAACACATCTGAGTCACATTTAAGTCAGATTTAGACGAGATGTCTGAATTAAATCTAAGCAAGATCTGAGTCAGACTTGAACAAGAAAAAGACGAAATGCAGTTTAATATAATAATGCACAGATGAAACTAAAATACATTCGAGTCACATTTGAGTCAGATTTAAACAAGATATCTGAGTCAGATTTAAACAAGATTTGAGTCAGATCTGAGCTGAGTTGAAATGATGAAGATTGAACTTAAAGTTCTTGACATTAACATTGAGATATCACACATGACAGTACATGTGATTCTTCAACGACAAAATTGACGAGATGATATTCATCAAGCACTTATTCACAATTATTCAGAAGATGAAAAGACTTTCAAGTAGAAAAGTGATCTTCTCAATCAATGTAATACTTGAGCAGAGATGAATTATAATATTTATCATGCTTGAAGTTTAGTATGCTGTTTACATATCAAAATCTTTTGTTATTCTTGATGATAATGAGTTCTTAAAATTTCTGACGTTGACTTGAAAGAAAATCACTTGCAATATGATTCAAAAGAATGACATGAAAGATTAAATAAATCTTCATGAATGTTGAAAGATTTAACTTAATGATCAGAAAATTGTTCTTGAAAACACGTTTGATCTTGAAGAGATTAACATTATGATCATTTAACTTGACAGTAAGAGAAGTGATGTTAAGATTGCAAGCATTTCATTAAACTTCATCTTCGATGAAGTATTTAGAACAAGAACAACGAAAAAGATTGATATTGAATTCATAAATGATCTGAGCTATAAGCATCTCATCACGTAAATGCTCAGTTAGTTTCTTCATCTTCTTGATAAACTCTTTGACATTGATTAACTTGTTTCAAGCTTGAAACGTAAGATTCTTAAGCAGAGACTCAGAAAACTTGAAGTTTAGATGTGAATTCTGACTTAAATTAATCAAGAAGAATGATGCTAAAGTGATTAATGATGATGCATTATTGACAATGAATTTGACTTCAGAAAGTTACTTAGCTCAGTCATTCTGCATGTAGTTGATGAAGACTCGAAGATAATGCTTCATGACAGCATTGACTTTCTTGATTTGATCATTGATTTCAGAATGATACGTCGTTGATAACTTGACTATTATCTTCAACATTTTACATATATGCTTTCAGACATTGAAGATGAATTGTATATCTCAATCAGACATGAAAAACTTGAGTAAATCATGATGTTTTCAAACATGAGCATAAAAGCAGTTGATAACTTCTTCAACTTTCATAAAAGTGATGAGAACTAAATGTTTCATTTTGATAAGATGATCAATGAAGACTAAAACATATTTATATGTGATATTCATGAAGATATTGAGCGATAAAGAATTTACATTATTCATGAAAACATTATATCAACAACATTCAAAAACTGAAAGAGAATACAATCATTTTTAAGTTCATTGTCTAAAGAGTTTAAAACGTGTGCATACATGACAATTTCATATGAAGTGTTAAACATACTTATAAATGTTTGATCATCAATAAACTTGATTGATCAGTTCATAGCTTTTTGCTCTTTCTGAGTGATTATTGATGACATTATCATGAGTGAGTTGAATGATATGAAGACATAGTTTATCTGAGTTGAGCACATACTTTCTTTCTTGAAAGTACAAATGATTCTCATATTCTTCACACTTGATTAAAGAAATCTTGTTGTGATGTTGTGCTTCATTGCAAAGTGCTTTGATTATCTGAGCTGCAAATTTATCATTGATTTCGATTTACTTTCACAATGTTTGAGTAAAAGTATCAGTAAAATCTTCATTAAGATTCAGAGTGTTTTGATCTAGCTGAAATTTAACATCTTCAACGTCGAATTCTTTGAATTCTAGATTCATGAAAGTTAAAATTTGCAAAGATGCTGAAATAATTGAAAACAGATGTAACTGAACTGAATTTAGAGTAATGATTTGTGACTGAAGCTTCATGATCTTGATGTTGAGAACATCAAGAGCAAGATTTTCAACAATATTGAGATCTAAAACATGAATTTTCAAAATTATCTGATGTTGATATTGATGTTGAGAATTGAATGTATTTTTCTTCTTAGAAAGATCTTCTGAGCGACGTGTCAAAGCATTCAACTTATTATTGATCTTGTTAAGATGATAAGTAATGTGATAGTTGAATTTAAATAGAAACTCACTTCAATGAGCTTGATGATGACTCAACTGCTTAATTGACATGAAATACTCAAGATTTTTGTGATTTGTGATCATTTCAACAAAATAAATAAAATTTTCAAGCTCTGATTGTCATTTCTTGAAAGCGCAAACAATGATCATGAGTTCTTTATCGTAGATCTCATAGTTACACTCGATTGAGTTATGCTTCTTCAAAAAGTAAGCGACTGAATGAAGAATCTCATTCTCATCATATTGAAAAAGAATGTCTTTGAACACATAGTTCAAAGCATTGATTTCTATCACAATTTTGTGATCTGAATTATAGTGATGAAGAATAATCTTGAAAATGAAGACTTTTTTAAAAGTGTTGAATGCAATCTGACATTTTTAAGATCAGACAAAAAGTACATCTTTTCTGATGAGATGAGTGAGCAAGATAGTTATTCTACTATAGTCATAAATGAATCTTCTATAAAAGTTCGTAAAATTTAGAAAACTTTAAATATTTTTAATGTTGATCAAGATGAATCAATTGACAATGATGTTTATTTTGAAAAAATTTATCTTAATCTCTTCAATGATGATTATCAATTCTAGATACAAGACTTGAGTGATGTGAAACTTGCATTTGATTATATTCATTTGAAGATCTGCTTCTTGCAGCTTTCGCAGAATGAGCTTGACATGAATTTCATGCTTGAGTTCATTGTTGAAATAAATCAAGATGTCATTCAGATAGAAGTATTCTCGAGCTCATGCACGTTTCGATCTCGTGCACACTCTAAACTCGATTAGCAACTCATACTTTTTTTATTATTATTCAATCACCATTCATAGAATCAAATTGCAATTAATATAGAGAGTTGTCGATATCTATATAAAGCTTTCAAGCTATAAGAATCAATCATCAAATCGCTTAGAAGCTTTGAATTGCCTTTCAGCTCGCGTAGACCTGATTTGACTTGATCTTCTTTTCATCTTCTCAATAGCAACAAAATCAGTGAATTGCTGTACTTTCATCTCTTTAGACTTCTTCTTTTGCCCTTTCTGAAGCTCTTTAGCCTTCAGCTTTTGCTTCTGAACTAGACGTCGTTGCTTCAATTTCTTCGTCCGTAGCTTCTTTTTTCGCTTCGCTTTCTTCTTTCGCTTCGCCTTCTTTTTTTCTCGTTCCATCTTTCTTTCAGCTATTAAACGCTGTTTCTCTAGCTTTCTAAGCTTTTTTTGTTTCTTTTCTTCCGCCTTTTGAATAGCAGCTTGCTGTTTCTCTTCGATTCTTTGAATTTGACGATCACGAGCCGCCTGAATCTTATTAGAACTAAAAAACACTTTCTTTGCCTCATCATTAACCCCTAAATCGTCAAATAAAGGCTTTTCACGTCGTCTGCAACTTCTCTCAATACGTACTGTTCGTCGAAGATCTTCATTTTCTGCTTTCAGAAGAGCAACATCTGTAGTAAGTTTTTCAATCGTATTGTTCAACTTACGAGCTTGCGAATCAATTGCTTCTTCTACAACTGACTTCATTAATCATCGAATCTTTCTTCAATCAGCTTCTGACAATGCTGAAGAAGAAGAATGACTTGAAACAGGTCTAGCGTCCGATTTAATCTGCTTTATGATCTGTGACGAATTGAAAGACAGCAATTCTGTCTTTTTCCATTCACTTTTGATGTTGGCAGGCGTGAAAGCAGCTTGATATGCAGGTCAAAATAGGTCAAAGAAGTCTCTTTTCAATATTCGAGAAAGTTCTTGACTCTTAAAGATTCAGTCGTTCAGATTTTGCGAGTAGTAATTAATCAAAGAATTGAATAAGCTGACATTCAGAGGTTGAAGACGATGCGTAGAATGAGAAGAATATAAAGTCACGAGCACCTTGTTCTGCTCACACCAGTCAAGAAACTTCATGTTGATATGACTGTCATGCTCGTCAACGAATAGAAGATGATAATCGCGTGAATTTCGAGCTTTTGACCTCGTATTTCGGTCAAATACGATAGTGAGCCAAGAGTAGACCAATTCATCGTTAGTTCAGCCAGTAGCGAAGAAAGCAAAGAAGCAGAATTGCTCTTTGAGATCATATTCAGTAAGTCAGCTGTTCTGAATATTGCCTGATATCGTCTGATAAATGATCGAAGAGAGTATATGAGTCATATTCATGCAAATGATTGCAATCAAGATAATTCATTCTTTATTGTCGTCTTGATCAGCACTCAGCAATTTGTCACTGTCAAGATGCTTTAAACTAAAGACTCTTCGAGTCTTTTGAAGCAGTTCAAGTAGAAAGCTCTTTTCGTTCATATTGTATGTGTTTGAAAAAAGAATCTCATATTCTTCGATTTTTTGCTTTATCTACCCTTATATTAGTATGAAACTAAACGTAATGAAGGCACTTACAAGGTCAAAATAAATCTGATATTGATATGCATTATCGACTTTCTTTCGCTCTAGATCAGCGCCTTGTAGAAACTTTGACTGCAGTATATCTGAATGACGTCGAACGAACTCATAAGACCAGTTTTTGCCTGGCTGTTTTCCAAATATATTATACGCAAAAACGCGAATCATGACATTGAAAGAAGGTATATCACGCTCGGTAAGCTTGTTGATATAGCGAATAAGCTCTTTTTCTTGTTGGTTCGAAAGAATTGACTTCGTTTGCTTGCTTTCCTTCACGAAGGTCGTTTTACCCCTATGTCGTCGCGACAGCGTGCTTCGATTGATATTGAATTTCTTTGCAGTTGCAGTGTAGTTAAATGAGTCTTGCAAAGCTAGATCTGCAAGCGCTGCCTCAATTGAAGTCATATTGAATTTGTAATTGATTTTTGAAGAAAGATGAAAGTAGTAAAGTGAGATGTGCACGGGATCGAAACGTGCATCGAGTCGAGAATACTTCTAAGCTGTATAAAACTTATTTAAATGTTTGCAAAGAATATTGTTAATGTACTTCTGAAATGAGACAGACTCATTACATAAATCAAAGAGCATGACTAAACACTTGAATAGTTCAAATCAAGTGCAAAAGATGATGAGAACTTCATCTTCTTCTTTGATTCAAAGTTGATTGAATGCAGAGATGATATTCAGCTTGATAAAAATTTTAGCTCGACTTAAATGATTCAACATTTCTGAGATCAGAGATAGAGAATATTGATTCTTGACTGTGATAGCATTCAGATCTCAATAGTTCACGCAAAAGTGAAGTTCTTCTTTGAGTTTCTTGATGAAGAGAACAGAAACAATCGTCTGAAAGTGACTGACTTGAATGAAATTTTTGCTCAGATTTTCATTCAAATAACGACGAAGTTCTAGAATTTCATCACGACTCATGTCATACAAAGCAAAGACTGAGAATTGAGCATCTTCTTTAAAATGTATGACATGATCATGAGTTTGATGCAAAGACAAGATATCAACTGTGATGATCAAGTCTACTAGATGAATAAATGAAGTCTATAAGAATGATATGACAATGTGATATTCTAAGCAGACACAGAATGAGTATATATTATGATAGAGCTAATTATTTAAAAGCTTTCAATAACTCGAGAGAATCAATCAACTATAAAGAGTTTGTCAAGCATTGTCAAGTTAAGCACGACATAACTCATGATATATTAAGTCGAAGATATGACGTAGTCTAAACAATGTCTTAACAGAGTTTCAGAGCTAATTCAAATCTGATCTTCAACTCAGTCTTTGACTCTAGTCTCTGATTTAACTTCTATGTGTCAATTCATCATAACAATTATTTTCTCTTTTAAGTGAGTTCATTCTCAATCTCAATAATTAATGTCTTTGTTTACTCTGATAAATGATGACGCGCACTCATTGATTCATTCTAGAAGCTCTTAATAAAAATCTTCAAATCTCTGTGAGAAAACAAGAAAAAAAGAAACTTTCGATTGAATGACAATTCATCTTCAATTATAATGCGTGTAGATGACATTATAAATAGTATATATGATGTGTAGTTAATGTAGATGACAGCAATGATGACGTGTAAATAATGCATAAGCATTGTTTATCTTTCAAGTAAATGATGTTGTTGAGATAATAGAGTGTAAACAAGAATGAATAATAATTGTTGATTTGTTTATTGCTCTTTCAGTTTCTTTCAACTTTTCATTTTCTTCAACTTCATTTTTTTTCAATCATGATTGTATTTTTATCATTGTATGATTACTTTTAACAAACTTTAAGTATATCTGTATCGTAAGAGTAAAAGATTTACATCATAAGTCGTGAACATGCAGCGACGCTCAAAGAGAGTTGTAAGATAATCAAGTCAACTGATGATCGAGTCAAGATCATTACAAAAGTAAGTGATGTCACAACTTGAAGTTTCACGACTATTATTGTGACTAACAGTATCATAAGTTTGCTCAAAAGACATTGATCAGACATGATGATCATGATGCTGCTGATGCTGAATCGCTCATAATGATGCAGATATCATCAAATTCTGATTGAAAGCTCATTGCTTCTACTGTTTAAACTTTCAAGTACATTTCAACTATCGAAGAAAAAACTCGAAAAATGATGAGAAAAGAAATGATTGCTGATGCTTCGTCGATAATCTTGTTGAACTCATAGACTTCGCGAAATTGAAGAACAATGATGAGATTTGCTTATTCAACTTCTTGATGTCATTATTGATGCTTTTCAGCTGTCAATTGTGAGAATAAGTGAAAGAAGTGTTGCTGATTTCAAAGCTCTAGATAAAGTGATTTGTATAAAGTGTGCTTGAGTTCTACATATTGAGAATAGAGCATCGCTGTGTAACGTCGTCTTTCAAAGAAAGACAATGTACAAGAAGTGTGTTCATTGTGCAAGTAATGAAAGTTTCTGTATTGCAATGAATATACTTATCTGATACATCTGTTAAATGCTCATGATTCAATGTCTAGATTTTCGACATTTGCATTTCAACTGTCAATGAATTCTTTCATCTGCAGAATATTCATGATAGTGTGATTGAGAATGAAGAAGAGAATGTCGCTCTGAAGACATTTACTGCTCATCAGAAAATTCTTTACAAGAAGTTGATGATAATGACTCGTGTGAAGAATCATCTCAAGAAGATTCATAAACTCAGACTTTCAAAGATTCAAAAGCTCATTCTCAAAAAGATGATGACTGTCAATGACATTGTCAGAGAAATTCTGAATGTAAAGCGCTTTGTGATATGTTCAATCTTAATTATATATCATTTTGTCAGTGTTTCTAATTGTTCTGATATATTTTAGCACAATCTGTCGTCTTTTGAATCTCTGTCTTCACATCTCAATGTAAATTTGACAATGAAAGAGAAGAAGAAGTCTGCAATCTTGTCTTGTATGAGAGATGTTTGATGAAGTGATGATTGCATGATGTTTGTTGTGTCGTGATGATTGTGCTCTCTTGTCGAACGCGTTTGAGCGTCTTTGCGCTTTTTTCTTCTGTCTGTTGATTTATATATGTGATCATCTTATTAAAGAATGAAATTATCATAATACAGTGATTCTTCTTTTCTAATAATGAATTTATGCTTAAAAGTGAGTGATTATGCTTTTCGCTCATGTTTCAGCTCTGTTTCAAAAACTTCTATAAGCTTCGAGATATCTTTCATATCTTCGCTTGATATTCATTGATTATATTTAATGAAATATTCTTTTCATTGTATCTTATAATATAAGATTCTCTTTCTTTTTCGCTTCTGTAAAATCTTTTCTACTTCTCATTCTTACTCATCATCAATAAGCTTGAGAGCGAAATACTCGAGTATAGAATCATCATTTAGTCTACGATTATACGACTTTAAGAAAGATACATGAAAGACAGAATGAACTTTATAAATGATTAAAAAACTCAGACAATATGTTTGCTTGTCTATAAATTCTTGTATACGAAAGAGCTTTAGCATCTTATTTGATAACTTCTTGCTTAACTTCTTCTGCTTCAGATTTTTTGCTGATAGCATGACTAAATTATCAACATTAAAGAACTTAAACTTATGTTTTCAATTATAATACTTTGTTTGAGCATCGATCACGTTTTATCATCATTGCATCAACGTGTTTTGCATGTCTTGCAGCATTTCAACGCGTTCTTTTGCTGCTGACACTTCTTCTTTCATAGCATCATTCTCGATGCATATGTCAAAGATTGACTCATAATCATACATGACTTTAAAGAAACTACAGCTTAACGAAGAGTGCTTTGTCTGATGATACATGAACTCAACTATGAGTAGAAGTGTAGCTCAGTTATCTTGCTTTTCTGAACAATATACTCATAAATAATGTTTCAGCGTTTGATTCTGTTATTCTGTCTGATCATCTGTTTGCAAATGAAAGACAATGCTTAGTCATCATTTCATCTTGACATGATAGCAGATCTTTGATCAGAACGCATTGATAAATAAACTATCTTTATCAATAATTATATCATTTGATATCTCATATCTTAAAGCAATCTTCTTAAAGAACAACTCTGTTAACTCTACAACAGTCAGAGTCTTCTTTATAGACAGATAATACGTCATTTTCATGTAGTGATCGACTATCACAAAAATCGAGTCATACATGACTTCTTTTCATTTATTAGACGACAGATCTGTTATGAAATTCATAGTGATTTCTTTTCATGAATCTGTGAGTCGAAATAACGATTTCAACTCATCATATGATAAATGACGTTTCATCTTTACTCTCTGACAAATGTCACAAGTATTTATATACTCTTTGACATTCTTGATCATACTTTTTCAGTAATATTTGCGATCTAATAGCTCGTTGATCTTGTCAGCATCAAAATGTCTTGCTAATGAATCATCATGATGACGTTTCAATAGCTCTTCTCTGACAGAAAGATCTTCTGAAACATACAATGATTCGTTGTATTCTATCATTTCTTAACTATTCAATGTTCAAGCTTCGACGTCATTCTTTCATATATTCATCGTTTCATCTGCTCTTAATTTCACAGCAAATTCATCTTCTTGCTGTAAGATCTTGATGAGCTCGACTATGAATTTACTACTGAAGTTGTATGTTGTTTCATGAATTGTCAGTACTCTGACAATTGCATGTGAAATGAGTTGTTTGCAATCAACAGTTTCAGCAACAGAATTAAGCTGTTTCTCAGCTACGTTGCGATCTCTATGAATCAACGTTTTGACATCTGTGCTTCTTGAAGTTGTTGATTCGAATTGAGAAATTTTATTTCTTGAGAAATGTACTTCGTCTAGATGTGTTTCTTGCACTGTTAAAATCATGATTCTCAGCAGCATACTTCTGACATGCATTACTGAACATATATTCATGTTTTCATTGACATTGTGAACAGACATCTTCTCGACTTCATTAATCACTCATGTACAGTAGATTTCATCTTGTGATCTGCTTTCAACATGTTTCACTGAATATCTTCGTTCACTGACACTGTGAACGAATGTCTTCTCGACATCATTAATCACTCATGTTCATCAGTGAGTTTCATCTTGCAATCTGCTTTCAACATGTTCTGCTGAATATCTGTTCATACTTATACTGTGAACGAACATCTTCTTGACATCGTTAATCATTCATATACAGTATAGTTCTCTGATTGCTACAAATATAGAATTATTTAAGCTTTCTATTCTAGTCAGCTTTCGCTGCAGAGTGAGCAGCAAATGATTCGCAAAGATGTTCTCATTCTTATAGTCAAATTGTCTTGATAATGCATTGATCGAGTTTGTCTTTTCTGATTTATGTACTATTTCAAAGTTGTAGATCAACAATCTCATGATTCATCTGACTTGTCTTTCATTTAGCTCTTAAACGTTCATAAAACTCTTCAGATTATTATGATCAGTCAGAACTTCAACAGTATGATAATTGTTTTTCACATAGTATCGTCAGTGTTTAAACATCGCTACTATGACTAGAAGCTTCTGATCATGTATCTTATAATTTCTTTTGACATCTATCATCATTCTGAATCAGAATGCAATCAAATGTCATTGATCTTCGTCATCTGACTGAGAGAAAATATTCGCGACTGCATAATTGAACATGTCAATCTCGATGCGTATATGTCGCTCTGAGTCAAAGTGTCTTAGTATAGACGCTCTCATAAAGACGTCGCGAAGCTGATTAAAAGCTTGTTTCGCTTCGCTTGATCATATGAATGAGCTCATTTTTACATCTTTTACACTATCTCTCAGCAATTCTGTTAAAGACTCTGCTATCTGAAAGTAATGATGTATAAAACGTCGATAGAAATTGATGAACTTCAGAACAACTTGTATTTTTCAATACATCTTTGATCTGAATCACGTTTTGATTATGTCTATTCTACTTGAATTCATCGAAACACTCTCAATGAATATGACAAATTCTAGAAAGTTCACTTTAGTGATGAAGAATTCACACTTCTTCAAGCTAGCATATAGCTTGAACTTTCTTAATCTCTTGAGAATCTGCTTCACGTGATCTACGTGATCAGTCTTCTCTACGAAGAAGATTAGAATGTCATTCAGATAAACAACACAAAAGTTGTTTAAAAGCTCTGTCAAGATCTTATTAATATAAGTCTGAAAGATGATAGATGCGTTGATCAAATCAAACGACATGATCATATATTTGAAGTGATCATAATGAGTACGAAACGTCGTTTTTCACTCGTCTTCACGTCGAATTCTGAGACAATGATAAACATTCTTCAAATCTAACTTAGTGAATTGCTTGATTCTACTGAGTCTGTCTAAAGTTTCACTAATTAGAGACAGCGAATGATGATTTTTGACAGTGATCTTATTCAGATCTTGATAGTTCACACATAAATGAAAACTATCATTCTTTTTGAGAATGAATAGAATAAATGCGTCAGTTGAGCTGATGAAGTGCTTAATTCATTCTTTCGCTAAAACATCATCTAAATACTGTCTTAGAGTCGCTAACTCTGTATTCAACAAATTATACAACGATTCATACGATGACTCTGCAGTGATTTCAATTGCATGATCGTGATCTTCATGCAAAAGCAATTTGTCGACACTTTCTGTCGAGAATACATCTTTCTATTCTTTCAATTCAACGAGTAAAGTCTGCGTTTCAAGCGCGTTTGTGATACAACTCGTTGCATTATTCATTGCTTTCACTTGATGTTCAATGATTGACTCTTCAACAATATTGATCATGACAAGAGCATACACAGTAGACTCATCTTGTAGAGCTTTCGCAAATGCTTATGCAAAGAACAACTTAAATGCGTGCTCATTCACGTCGAAACATCATGTTCTCACGATCATGTCTATTCAAATATGCTCGAATTGCATACTCAACATTCTTAAGATCAAGAAAGATTCTTTCTTGTCAATAGCATAAAAGATACTTATATCTTTTTTCTCTATGTTTCAGCTGTCTTTCAGTCGATAACACATCTTATAGACATCATAACAATAAACACTCTGATCATTCATTCAGATAAATCTTGAGAGATTGACGTTCAACAATAACATATCTTGCTCGATGATAAAACGTTGACTAATCACGTTCATCTCAACATCAATATTCATGTGAATCTTCATTTCTGTCTTCTGATCTTTCTGAATTACATGCTCTTTATATATAAGAATCTTTACGAAGAGAACTTCTTATTTTTTTCTTGATGATTTGAAGCATTCATCAAGAGCTTGTCTTTTCTTGAAATCTTGAAACGACTCATATGTGACATCAAATCAATGAATACTCAATTTGCATCAGATTTTTTTGATCTATTCTTGATCTTTTCATCTTTACAATCAGTAAAATAATGATTCTTTTGATTGCACATGTAGCATGTTATGTTGAACAAATTCTTACTATAACATGACGAAGCATGTGAGCTTGTCTTTAATGAAGAATCAGATCTGATTGATCGATGAGATTTCTTTCACTTTGAATGAGTCTTCTTGTTGATTCTATCTCAATCATGCAAGTCTTCGTCTCAAGATTATTTTGACAACAAGACGTGTTCTTTTTGCAAATTTGTTTTCAATCGAGCAACAAGATTGATTAACGCATTTCGTGTGATAGAAATCGACTGCACATTAGTAATGATCACGCGCAGCTCAGATCTCAACTTGATGAATAAATGAGTTCACTTATGCTCATCACTATACAACGAAAGTTGATGTTTCAGAGTGCTCAGATGAGCTGCAAACGTTCATATCATCTGATCTGAACGTTGCGATGCGTTTACGTACTGCTGAGTCATGTTTATGTCTCGATTCATCGAGTCTTTGATTAGATTCAGAAGAAAGTTAATAAAATTGAATCACATCTGCTGAACTGCAGACATAGTCTCTTCGTGATCGAATCAAAGTTTCTTTGATTTATTCTTCAGATAAATCATGCAGTACAAAATCTTTTTATCATCACTTTCAAAATGTTAAAAGATATTTCAAAATGAGATTTTGACATTGCGAATTCACTCTCTATGTTCTCTTATGATTTTGTCATGATACTTCTTTAAAGACATTGAGAGTCTTTGCTTTTGCAAGATGATCTCGTGATGACTTCGTTTTATCATCGTTGACATTATGAAGATGATGCATAAATCGTTCGAATTCTTCGTGAGAGCTCAAGTGAAAGCTCGATGACTTTTCTTCGTCGTTTCAATGATTTGCAAAATCTCAATCTTTGATTGAATAGCTGCTAACTTCTGTTTCTTTCGCAGTTCATCACATTGAAGCATTGCTCATGTCAGCTGTTCATCAATATCAAGAGAAAGTTCATTCTCTGCTTCTTTGCTTTCTGATTCATTTATGCGACGTTTGTTTTCTGATATGATGTCTTGCAAGATCGAGACGTTGTCGTTTCAACTTTGTTGCGATCATGTTGCTGTTATCATGCTTGAATATCAAATCGTCATCTTTAAGAAGAGTTTAAAATAATTAGAACTGTGATGATCAAGTCTACTAAATGAATAGACGAAATCTATAAGAATGATATGACAATGTGATATTCTAAGCAGACACAGAATGAGTATATATTATGATAGAGCTAATTATTCAGAAGCTCTTGATAACTCGAGAAAATCAATCAACTATAAAGAGTTTGTCAAGCATTGTCAAGTCGAGCACAACATAACTCATGACATATTAAGTCGAAGATATGACGTAGTCTAAACAATGTCTTGACAGAGTTTCAGAGCTAATTCAGATCTGATCTTCGACTCAGTCTCTGACTTTAGTCTCTGATTTAATCTCTATATGTCAATTCATCATGACATCAACATTTTTCTCGAAGAAAATGTTTAGAAACTTGAAATATTTGAATGATAGAATTATGACTGAATCAACGTTCTTACTTTATTAATAAACTTCAAGATCTTCTTGTGTCATGAATGCAGTCAAATAAAATTTCTTTTTCATTTGATGAAGATTCAAATGAAGATTTTTATCATACATACTGTCTTGAAAGTGAGATGAAAACTGAGTAAGAGTTGAGCTGTTCTTTGAACAAACAGTCAAAGTTGCATAACATGATTTTGACTCGTCAAAGTCTAGATTAAAAGATGAGATTAACTCAAGATTCAAGAAAATATTGATTTTCTTTAAAGTGATGCTAAACACTTCAATGTTTTTGACATGAGCAGCATGATCAAAGCTTCAAGCTTTCAACTTAACTATGTCAAGTTGTATAAAAGATTGATCAAATTAATCTGCTTAAAGAATAATAAAAGTTCTAGAAAGAAAAGAATTTCAACACTTGATTTTTGATGAGTATTCTTTTTGAATGACTTAAAAAATATGACTAGAAGCTTCTTGTTTCAGATGAGAGACAAGATTGAACAAGATTTGTTTCTTGTGAACGAGTTAAGTATTAGTTGACTTCTTGTAAGTAAATGAAAAGTTATATTACTTCTTGTGAGCAGATAAAAAGCTGAGTTACTTCTTGCAAGTGAATTGAGAACTGAATTGCTTCTTGTGAGCGAACTGAAAACTAAGTTACTTCTTTCAAGTGAATGAGAAACTAAATTGCTTCTTGCAAGTGAATTGAAAACTGAGTTACTTCTTTCAAGTGAATGAGAAACTAAATTACTTCTTGCAAGCAAACTGAATGCTGAATTGCTTCTTGTAAATAATCTGTAGACTGAATTGCTTCTTATGAATGATTTGTAAACTGAATTGCTTCTTGTGAATAATCTGTAGACTGAATTACTTCTTGTGAGTGATTTGTGAACTGAGTTGCTTCTTGTGAGTGAATTGAGAGCAAGACTGAAAGAAAGTTACTTTGTTAACTTTGAATGAGAAATTTTCTTCTTGTTGATTAAGATCATAAATCTTGATGAGAGATGAGTAATAATGATTAAGATAGAAGAAGAAAGACAAGATAAGAATATTGTGCTCAAAATTGACATCAATGACGTGATGATGAAGTCATGATAAACTCATGATGATGAAATATTGACTTAATTCAATGATATAAAAGAATAGTCTTTTGATGTGTTCATCGAGAATCATTGTGATTTCAATAACATAAATAATGTCATTGATTAAAGCAACTTGATCATCAAATTCTTGAAGTTTGCAAGAGTGAGTTAATTGATGCAAGAAAAAATTATGTTGTTGCGTGAAGAATTTATTCATAAAAATATAAGCAGAGACTTCACTATCAATTAGAGTGAGAATGAGAACTCTAGATTGAGCTTGACGTAGAATACAGAATACTATCATGTGATTATCTTTGAATGTCAAATTGAATTCAAAGAGTTTCAAGACAGATTTAGCAGAAAACTTTCAATATGATTGAAGTGAGAATGAAAAGATTGAGACTAGTAAACAAAATGATATATATACAGATCTTTGAGCATGACTTAGCTCAAAAACTAAACTTTTCTTATGAACAGCAAGACTTCTTCATTTATATTAATGATATCATTGTTGTAAATGTTCATGATATGCAGAGTGAAGAACTTCTTATTTGAGCATTCTTTAATGATTTTGCTTGAATGTTGCAACTTGCAGTAGTAGCACAGCTTTCACTTGTTGCAGATTTTCTTGATCTCAGAAATGATCAGAATCTTATTTTGAATGATGACAATGACAAAGCTTAGATTCATTGACTCATCAAAAGATGAAAGAGAAAAAGATGAAGATATTGTTGAAACAACAGTCACAAAAATGATGATCTTTGAACTCAAAGAATTACTAGTCAATGCAGAGATGCTCTTAACTTTGATGAATGAAATAATGATGAAAACAAAGCGAGATTAATGATGCTTAAGCTGCTGAAGCTCTTCATTGATATCAAAGAATGCTTGAACTCATTAATGAAAGATGAATGATCGAGTTTCATCAAGATTTCATCAGAAGAAGATGATGACTTGAGTGAAATAATTGACATTGCACTTCAGATAGTCAATCAATGAGAAATTTTTCATCAAAGAACATTCTTTCTTTTAATAGAAAAGATTGTAGTAGTTGACAAAGTTATTTGCATTTTGCTTCAGAATTTCGCGAAGATATAAATGAGCATTTTCTGTCTTGAAAGAATTGTCACAGCAATGATGCAATTTATGTTGTTAATCTGCGAAGATGAAAATGATACAAAGATCATTGACTCAATATTGATTCATTAGATTGTGAGTTTTTTTATCTATGATGAGTCGTGACTCGACATAGATGATCTTGACTCGATGAAAGAAGTAATAATCATCATTCACATTCATGCGTTGTATCAAACTCTGCTCTCATGCATTCAATTAATCTTTGTTTCTCTTATATTCAAATATGTTAAGAAGCTTTTTGAATCTAGAAGCAATGAAGACAGCGACAGAGTTTGCAAAAAAGTGAATAATGAAAGAAGATTGATTGTTCAAAATTTGTATGACAATCTGAACTATCATTGCAAGAGACTGAGAATTCAATTTTATATAAATTGAAGAATTGAGAATGATGAATGAAGATGAGATGATAACATCATGTTGTCGAACTTGATTTTGAAACTCATGCATTATGCAAAATATCTCAACTGAATTTTCAATCATACTTTGAGTGAACTGTTCAACAGCACGCTCATCATCAATCAAGAAATTGTGAAACAACTTTATTTGAGTGAAAGAGTACCTAAACAAGATTTCAATGTATGAAAACGTTGCAGAAAGTGTAGATCTTTCATAATGTCAAAGATTGAACTAAACTAAAGATACTATCAATATAAAAGACTGATATTATTATTACTTTGATAGAATTTAAATACAAGACAATACATTAAATAATGTACAAAATAAAAGACAAAGAGCAAAAGAAAAGAATGAAAGCTCGACTTTTATATACATGAATCAAGCAGAATCAAGACTAAACAATAGTTTTATGACTTAAGATTGCAAAGATTTGCACACACAACTGAGATGATTGAAACAAAATTACTGAGACTAGATTAAGATGACGATGACTAGATTAATGACTTGATTCATTAAACTGCAAAACAGATTCAATGAATCAAGATTATTTAAAACATCGACGATTTATGTTCTAAATTGAGTTGATGATCTGACATCATGACACAGATTTTTATATGAATCTTTTCTTTGAAGATATATTAGACCTTCAATACTTCGTCGTCGACACAGATACACTCAATAGTAAGAGAAACTCACTCTTGATTGTCGTTCTGAGTTAACGTAAATGAATAATGTATCGAGCAAGCTGCAAATAACTTTGTATCTGTTCAAAATTCTCAAAGCGAAGCTTTAATTTCTCATTTATGTTGTATGTATCTTTCAAATCAAAGTCATATTTCTTCAATATATTTGAAATCAACGAGAACTAGTTTCTTCAATATGATCTCTTTATCGTGCATAATTGCACGTTCTTTATTCAGAGCTTAACTGAACACAGAGATCAAATGAGCATGACGAAACAAGAATCGCTGAACTCAGTTAACCCTCAGTTCTTCTGTTTCTTCAGCTGCTCGTAGTAATTTCATAGTCATGAGCCGAACTTGTTTGACTCATGAAGGTCAGCCTCAGCTATCTTATGCATCAGTGTGGCTCAATGAGCTAAAGCATTTTCTTGCTTCACTGAAAGTTTCTGACGTGGTATATAAGCGATTTCACGAGCCTGGCGACCATTGAGTCGTCCCCTTAGGGTGGATTCGCTAAGGCCATGTTGACGAGCAATCTTTCGGATTGAGAGCTTCTCTTCATTGTTTTGACAAGCGGTAACAGCGAGGTTCAAGCGTTCCTGTTTACTAACTTCTTTAGGGGAGTTCCTAATGATGTAGATGATGTGTAGAAGCGATGAAGAAGGTAAGGATCGAATAATAAAAAAAAGCTAATCAGTACTAGCGTGCGCGACTGAGCCGTTGCCCCTGAAGGGTGAGCCTTACACGTCTGAGGTTCTGAGGCAACTGTTTCCTGTTTCCACTAATTCTAAGTAAGTTCGGGGTGTATATAATATATAATACACATATATGTAGTTATAAGCTCTTATTCAACCCTTCATTCCAGCTTCGCCAGCCTCAGGATCCGTGATGTGGGCACAACCCCTTCTTTTTAGCTAAGAACCATCCGCCTCCCTCCGCAGTCGGGAACATGTTCTCTTTTGTTGGAATACGAGGTTCATATGCGGGCATTGGTATGTAGGTTGAAGCTGGATAGGAGTTCTATCTAGGAGGAAGAAGGTGAAAACTCTACTACACAGCGGGTCCCCAGCCCCTACCAGCCCTATGGAGGCGGAAATTGCCATCTCCAACACTCTTCATCTTCACCTCTTTCTTGCTGCCAATGATCTTAGTTTCCTTACTCGGATTTTGGTGGGGTGTGGGTATGTACCGGTGGTTTCAATCTTTGAGAATGATGAGCAGAGTGAGCGTGTTTCTGTGGAATGTTTGGGGCCGTTTCAAGAAGGGGGTGGTTGGGTTTCGGGTTATGCTGTCTTGGCTGGTATTGGAATCAATGATGCTTTGTGAGGATGGGTTTTGCTATTGATGAGATTGACCACTTGTTTGAACTGGTCGGGATGGCTGGAACACTTTTTCGTTTCTAATGTCCTTTTAACGGGATGTGTAGAAATCAGATCCTGCTTTTCTGCTTTCTTGCATGTTTTGTTCTAGGAATTTGAGAGTTGTATAAGCACGGATGATTACAACTTCCCAAATGCTCGGTTCCAGCTACTACATTGCAATATTCTGGGTTGCGTCACGAAATCGCACATATCTTCGCCATTATTATGAAATCCCCAGCAACAGACTACCTCAGCCCCGTGTAACCCAGCCAGCCGCCTTTCCCGTGCTTTTCTTTAAGCCTAAGTAAGACCCCCTCTTTCTTTTACAACCACTTCCTTTCCCCGCCTTCCATTTCCTCACATCAGTCCCCCTCCCCAACTCCAAATTCCGCCATGACCTCCTTTACGCGCACACCGCGCTGATCGGCAATCAGACCCATGAGGCCGGTGCCGATATCGCGGAGCTCATTGTAGTCGTGAAGGAGGCGGATGTGGGTTGTTACGGTTTGGTGGGGGGTGGGGGATCTGGCGGGGGGAGGAGAGGAAGGGGGTTAGTTGAGGTTGAGTACGGGGAAGGGGCAAGATGGGGTGGAGATTAGCGGGGGAGGATGGTATAGACGTGGGAATGGAAGGGGTAAGGGAGCAATTTTCGTGGGAGGGGGTTTGGTAATGGGGATTTATGACAACAGATCGAACGAGGAGATGTGAGCGGGAAGGTGGGGGAGGGGTAGGGTAGGATAATGGGCGAGGGGACATACTATGGGAACGAAAAGATTTAGGGTGAATATTCTCTAGTGAGTATGGCACGTATGACGATGTGAAGGAGACGATTGAAAGGCTTATTTGTGAGTAGAGATGAAGGTAGAAGCGGCGAACGTAAGATCTCCGGAACGTTTGAAAACGACACCGTGGCAGCAAGTGAAGGCAAAAACATGGAAACAAGTGGGTCCATAAGAAGAAATGCAAAAGTCAGCCGAGTCTGCAATCCCCACTTACTTTAGCTTTCCGGCGATTTCTTCTTGCTCGGCTTTCGTTTCCTGGATTTGACTCTCTAAGGCTGCGATCTTGGCTTCAAGATCTGCCTATCGTGGGTAACATCAGTCAGGGTCCAAGCGTTCCATCGGTAAAGTCGGGATTGTGGGAAGAACAGCACTTGCCACTTTCTTGGCTTCGGCCTCGGATACCGAAGGTGATGGCGGAGTCATCTGTTGTGTGGGGGTGAGGGAATTGCTTTGCGTGGTAGCTGGGGGTGGAGAGGAAGGCATGTTGCGCTTGTGATCCGCATAGAGCGGAGCGTCAGGTCGCTGTGCCAATTAGTCGGATCAAGCTCAAGCACGATAGAAGTTGTCGGCGCAAAGTTTAGGGTATTCGGCAGTACCCGACAGATCGGGGTTATCAGGAACAGAGTTTCCGTATCCCTTTAACCGCTGCCGGAGAGCCACTTTTAGCGTATTCGCTTAGTTCACCAATAGGAATCATAGAATATCACCCTGAACTGATTTTATTGATGCTATTCAGAGGCTATTGTGATATGCAGCCCAACAAGAACCGTCTTTACATAGAGAGATATCACAGATATTACAGCCAAATATAGAACGCTTTCCCCGCTTGCTACCATCTAAATTTGGTGTAATTTCATCGAGAACTTGTCGTTTTCTAGGCATGACTGTTAAGCCTATCTCCTTGCACTCACGACAGTCATCAGAACTCTTTCTTCTGCAGATTTGATGATCATCTAAACGTATCATTGAACGTTCAATTGCAGACTCAATTGACGCTTTTTTTCGCTTCAGAAACTGTCTTTCAGATGTCTGAATAAGATCTGTAGCTAGAGTCGTTCTGAACTCGCTATGAACAGTGTATTTAGCCTTTTTCGAAATCTCTGAATGCAAAGAGAGTTTATAGACATTGATAATGCTGATTTCAATCAAGAACTCGTACAAGATCTTGTGTTCTTCTGATCTACATCGACGATTGTATGCGTAGAAAGAACGTAACTGATCAGTCTGATCAACAGCTCTCATGTAGTGATTATAGACGTCATCAAAGTTCGAAATCGAAAGCTTTGCATGAAATTTATTATCAAATGAAGCTCTTGCAGTCTTAGCACTGATAGACGTTCTAGAAGATCTCTTTCTATCGCGAATGATGTAGATCTGACCGTCAAACATAGTTGATTGAAACAAGACGATAGAGTTATCTTTTCAGACGAATTGCATCATCTTAAGCTTTTCTCAGAGTATCTTATCTCGTTTCTTGTCTTGAGTCTTCAGTTGAACAAATTCCTTGTAGATTTCGAAGTTTGAACGAGCTGTGTCGATGACTTCGTAGTCTCTTTTTCGTAGATATAATAAAAGCTTGTGACTCGTGAAGAGATTGTCTAAGAACACTTCGTAGATGTAGTCTGATTGTTTAAACAATTGATCAAGAAGATCTGCTATCACTGTGACTGTTTTATTACTTTCTAGTTTCTTTGAAATCTTGACATCTAAAGATTCTTTGCCACGCTGATGATAGATTCAGACTAGAACGTAGTCTTCATCAGCTATCACTCAGATCTTGTAGCCTTCAGAAGTCGATTTCGTGAATATAGTAAGCGTATTATGCGATCGACCCTTGAATCGCTGTATTATCTCATCTACAGCCACAAATCGACCAGGTTTTCAGTGTTTTTTGCATGCCTCTTCGAGCAAGGTATTAACAGGCTCTGTCTGATGAAGAAAAGTCAGTTTTCTCAACTAATTTAGATGAAAAACACATCTAATTTAGATGAGAAACACACTTACTTTCTGAAAGACAGCGCTATCTGATTCGAATTCTGATTTATAGTCGAAGAAATATAGATTTCGATCAATATTTTCGTATCTATTCAGAGTCATTGCTCTTCGAACCAATGAATGAAGAGACTTATTTAGCTTCATATTTCAGTAGTCAGAAACTTGAGATTCTCTATGAAGACTCATATAGATGCGTATTTCAAAGTATGCCTTCAGTTCTAGCTCATCTATGTTCGAAAATGATCTGGCTTCAGAGTCTCTTTCTTTCCCCCATCTGTGACTCTGATTGACGTATATATTGGTGTGTTTTGCTATTATTTGAAGTATTTCGAAGGAGAAATATAGACCTCATAGGTCCGCGGCATCTAAAGGGCTGATATTTGCTGATATATTGATTCAACTGACGTTTGAAGGTATCTGAATAGGCTCAAATCGATCGCCTATATCAGTTATAGAACGCAGATTAGAACGATCAGTCCCTAGATCAGTTGAATCAGGTACTACGTCGCAGGAAGGCATTATTCAGAATAATAGGGGGCTTTGTTGACATTGTTTCTATTTACAAAAAATAACCTTTTTGACCTAGCCTTACCACATCTGGTTAGGGTGAACCTTAAAAATTAACCGAAGGCAAACAGCGGTTAAAGGGATACACAGTACAGACTACTCGAAGGATGAGTGAAAGTGCGGGGTACGGATACCGTAAGAAGGGAAAGTTACCTTGATGAAACTTCCGTGCCACTCTAAGGCGTTTGTTTAGCTGAAGCTGGACCGTGTTCACACTAGAATAACTGTGCTCGCCAATCGAGTCTAGTCTCGCTGGCCCGGACTCCATACGAAGTACTAGCAGGTGCCTTTAGGTACTCTACCTACTCAAGCAGGTGTCTAGGTACTCGTACGGTACAGTACAGTACAGTACTCCTAAGCTAAGTTTAAAGCACGACTTTAAACCCACCCCTGGCCCCTGCCGAAGTCCCGTCCAAACGCCCGGGAAATATACACCGATATTTGTATTCCTTCTGAGATACCTTAGTTCTACCTGGATACCTCTTCAGCCTTTGAGATCGATGCTGCAAAGACCCAGGCGCTACAGTATGAAATCCAAGGCCTATTCCTCGTGGATACTGTGGTCCAATGCAGATACATAACGAGAGAGACGATTAGACGAATGCCCCTCGTACGGAGGAACTTTAGACTTCAAGGGTCTTCGGAGTACTTAAAAGCGTCATTCCTTAGCGCGTTCGTACCTGAACCGTACCGCGCCGCTTACTCCTGGACTCCCCCCGCCCCCTGTGTGGATATCATTCGTCATTGGCTTACGAACGGATCATCGCCCTCGAAACTCTTCAGGTACGGAGCAGTCAGCGAGTTAGTCGTACCTGTAATCTCCACCGCACATCGACTGGACTGGTCAAGGCTCATTAGCCCACACGAGGCACGGCTTGCTCCAGATACGGCATGGCCAAACAAAGCCGACGACCCTGATCCCGTCTGAACGCGGCGTCGTTCTTCGCCACGACGGAACCATGGGACGGTCATGTGTATACAGCTTTGTTCCCTCATCATGTGTGTTCTCTCAACCATTTCCAGTGGCACTCTTTGGAGGCATTACCTTCGTCTTTACCTTATACTACTGTCGTTACTCCAGCATATCCGGTCGTGATTACGTCGTTCTTTTGTATCTTATCACTTAACACGTTCTTTGTCTGGCACCTCGTTCTTAACAAAACCCTTTGCGGGCCATCTACTTCCCTCAAGGTCAATTGATCTTTTCTCCTATATAATCATGTATTCGAGGTCGATCTACGTCGCCCTGGGCCTCATCTTCGCCACTAGCAGCTCCGCTGTTCCAACCCAGAGTCCTGGCAGCCAGCTCTCGGGCTTGCACTCTTTGGTTGGCCGTGCTTTGACCACCGACAATACCTGCGGAAATGTCCTCGCCGGGAATGGCAATAATTATACGTGTAACCCTGCCCTTGCCCAGGGCGGAGCGTGTTGCTCTGCATCTGGATACTGTGGTCTGTTTTACTCGAGTCCTGGACAAGCTGCATGTTTGCAAGATGACCTTCTGACATGCCAAACAGGAACAACTACCGACTATTGCGGTGTCGGCTGCCAATCGACTTTTGGCACCTGTTCAGGTTCTGAGGTCATAGCGATAGACCCGAATGTGTGCGGTCCTGCCCATAGTAACAACAAGTGTCTGAGCGGTCTCTGCTGTTCGGGAGCTGGGTATGTCAAGATCAGCCTCCTTGAGAAGACCAGAAGCTCACAAGCGTAGATACTGCGGCAACACAACAGACTACTGTAATACTGGATGCCAGTCTGGTTTTGGGGATTGTACTGCCACTACCATAGGAATTGGACAATCAACCTGTGGCCCTGCCTTCGGCAATGCAAAATGCTCTGGTACCAACTGCTGCTCCGCTGCGGTATATATGCCTTCCATCTTGTGCTGCGCTGGTGACTAAACAGATCCAGGGATACTGTGGCACTGGCGTAGCATACTGTACTGATCCTGACTGCCAATGGCAATTCGGTACTTGCGATTCTAGCACTACACCTGCGGGACCCTCGACACTGAATGATCCACGACCACTCCTCGGAAGTGTTTCATATGACAACGATATCATTGACTGCACACAGCAAAACGTGGTAGCCCTGACATATGATGACGGACCATATCTTTACACAAACCAGCTTTTGGACACCCTGAAGCAATTCGGCTTCCATGCCACATTCTTCATGACCGGCAACAATCTTGGCAAAGGTCCCATCGACACCACAGCCCCATATCCTACCATTATCCAACGCATGATCGCCGAAGGCCACCAGGTCGCGTCGCATACCTGGTCCCACTACAGTCTTTCAAATATTACCTCCGACGAGCGCAAACAGCAGATGGTGAAAAACGAGCGCGCAATCGCTAACATCATTGGGAAATACCCTACCTACATGCGCCCCCCATACTCCCAATGCAACGCTGCCTCCGGCTGTCAAGCGGACATGAAAGCCTTGGGATACCACCGCGTCTACTTTGATTTAGATAGCCAAGACTACTTGAATCCGTTGCCGACTCAGATCCATGCCTCTTTCGATATTGTGGCTTCACTTCTTGCCAACCCAGCCGCATATGACTATCTCTCCATCCAGCATGACATTGTCCAACAGTCAGTCACCAATTTTTCTTCATACTACTTTGGCCTCATCCAGGCAAAGGGCTGGAAAGGCGTCACCGCCGGTGAATGTCTTGGCGATGCACCAGCGAATTGGTACCGAACCCCTGGCGCCGCTGCAAGCACCAGCACCAGCACCCCTATCTCCCTCTCCACCTCCCTCTCCACCACAACTACCGCCAAAACTTCCACCACCTCCTCTTCCACCAGCATCAAACCCTCCACCTCCGTCTCCGTTGCTACCGCAATTCCCACCTGCATCGTCAAGGCCGGTCAATTCTGCGGCACCATTCTCCCCTTTGGCGATAAGCTGGATTGTCAAAAGAGTGCCGCGAGCTGCTATGCCCAGTCGTCGAATTGTGAGGACGCAGTCAGTAAGAAGGATCGCCTGCATTGTAATAAGTACAAGGCCGATTGTGCGCGGTTGACCAAGTACTGTTCGACTTGTGGGTTCCAGTGCAGTAGTCCAGAGTTCCTCAAGTCTTGGTGAAAAGATAAAAGTGGCTTGATTGGTTTAGGGGGAAATTGGGGAAAGGAGAACTTGGATTTGGTTACAAGCGGGTTTTTTGGGGCATTGTTGGGGTAATAGATAATGAACGGCTTATAATAAGTGTAAGACAGTTGGTAGAGTAAAGCCACGAAGATAGAAAATTCGATTCAAGGTGACTGTCTGCCTTTTGTAACTATGCAGATGGTTTCAAGAATTGTTAACAAATAGCGATACTTGAGCCTGATTCCTACACTCCAACAATGAAATACTTGCGATGCTGCAGTTCGCGAGGCTGGAGGATCTGAAGTGTAGCGACGACCTCCCTTGTTCGATTATGCCTTCAATGTCATAAACCTAAACAATTGTTAATTCTGAAAGAAGCGTCCAGCTGTGAGATTTCGGACTGACTCAGCACGGACCCGGGAGCGACGTTGTAACGCCTGAAGGGGCTTAAATATACTGCACACCCAAGGAACATCAACCATTGGCAATCTGATGCATTTAAGCCGACAAATGCATAGGACTCGGATTATACGGATCTTGTGATAAGAAGCCCCTTCCTTGCTTCGACCGCCAACATCTACCATGTCTCGCATATTCGGTCTTGCGGCGGGATGCCTTCTATTGGCCGGCCAAGCAGCAGCTCATGAGCATCACAATGATGAGATACCGGAAGGCGAGCGAATCTCTCCGGATCCCATTGTGAATCCCCTACTTCAATGTTCAATCATCTGCAAGATCTAACAGCATCTGTAGGACGTAACATTATGGGTTCACATAGCCATTCAAACCCTCTCCTTCGCCCTCATCTTCCCAACGGGCATGGTCCTTGGGGTTAGCCTCTAACTTCCCTGCGACCTTACTCTGTTCTGTGTACTGACCGTCGCAGATCGTCCGTTCCCGCTGGCACGTCCCCCTCCAAACCCTCGGCGTTGTCCTTGCAATCGTAGGGTACTTCCTTGGCCACAGCCACGGCGGGCGCCAATTCGTTCCCAATATCCATGCGTCCTTCGCCTCTATCCTTATGTTAATGCTCATAATCCAAGTCCTCTTCGGTGTGTACCTCAAGCTACATTTGGAAAAGGGAATCCATGTTCGGTTACGACGGTATACCGTAATGGCGCATGGAATCGTAGGAAAAGCGATGCCAGTGGCCAGCTGGGTGCAAATACTATTCGGCGCCATCACCGCTCTGGGGTTCTGCGGAGAGAAGGGGGACCATGTCGGGCAGTGTCTGGCACATTTTATTATGGGAAGTGCTTTTATCGCGTACGGCATAGTCTTGACGATCATCCTGCTCGTCGGACAATTGTGGCTCAAACGCACAGGCAGGAGCCAGGAATTCTTTGACAGCTTGCTGATTGCTGTCTGGGGTTGCATCAATACCTTTACCGAGCATGAGTGGGGTGGTCCATGGGTTCGTAATGACCTACAACACACGAGTATGGGCATTGTATGGTGGTGTGCGGGGTTGGTAGGGATTTGGCTATCAAGGAAGAGAGATGGGAAACCGAAGAGAAATCTGATTCCTGGGATCGTTATTCTATTGACCGGATGGGCTATGAGCGCGCACGACCAGGAATTGATGATCAGCACAAAGGTGCATACGGTGTTTGGCTACACGCTCATGGCAGCCGGAGCCGTGCGTATCGTTGAGATTGCCTTTGTTCTCAGAGATCAAAACTCCATCTCAGATACTGATCCGGAGGAAACCAACAGCTGGCAATACCTCACTCCCTTCGTAAGTCAACGCTCCTCCACCTCAGCGACCTTGCCTCTATGACCCTACCTACTCACATCATGACCCTACAGCTCCTCTACACCTCCGGCTTCCTCTTCATGGGTGCCACTGAAGAACAAATGGTCCTCCTCACCTCGGCAAACATCTCCCACACCTCCTACGTCCTCCTCCTCTACAGTGTCTCCTTCCTGCTCTTTCTCTTCGTCTCCATGCTCCTGCATCTCTACGCCCAGCACGCCATACCCGCCAAGGCCCCTGCTGTAAATGGTGCGTTGAATGACGGGGCGATGGCGCGCGGGGTGAATGGGCATGTGAAGGATGCGGAGGAGTTTGAGCTTGAGGGCTTGATGAGTGAGCATGAGGAGGATGCGAGTCCAGGTGGGAGAAGGAAGGAGAATGGGAGGGCTGTTTGATGGAGGTTTTGGAAAGCGGCAGGGAGGTTTTCGGAAGGCGTTGAGGCGTTTGGGTGATTGCATCAAACGGCCGTATCGTCGGTTCTGCATAGTCCAAGTATATAAATTCTGAACCCATTTCTTGTCCATGACGATTGACATGAAATCTCGAGCACTTTTTTGCTTTGGCTAGAGAGTGGCTATTGGCAGGAACGTCACTAAGCCGATTCACATTATGGCATAGAAGGAGAGATAATCCTATCAAAATCCTCGACGAGATGACTAGTAAAGCGTACGTCAAAAAAAAGTAGTAGAAAAGGGGGTTTCTTTGGGCCAGGCTTGTACGGTAAGACGAATGATGCTTTGCTAATACGTATAAATCCTTTTTCTCTGTACACAAAGTATATCAACCACAAGAGCCCTTTCCCCGTGGAATTTCTTTTCATTCGAGGAAATCGAACGTTTTTGACGCTTGTAGCAAACGAATATATCGCTTGGTTTTTGTGTAATACGAACGGATGGAGGATCTGAGAAGAGGGTTTTTTGGTATGGGATGTGGGGTGAGGATGTTTGTGTGTGGTGTTGGGGGTGGGGAGGGCGTGGTTGGAGATGGGGAGGTTGGGCAGAGGGTTTGCTTTTGGAAAAGAAGGAGAAGGCGGGAGAAGAAAGCGGCAGCACGGTTGTTAACATGCTCAAAGCAAAACCTGTCCGACTCCGTCATTAACATTATCTCCCTTCTCCACCCCTCTAAACCCCAACTCGTCTTCTCTTACTTCGCTACAGCATCTCATAGACCTCATGATCGTTTGGTCAAGTCACCATACAGTCTTCCTACTACCACGCAAATATATTAAGTTCGTCCGTTTTTTCCCTTAGCGATTCTCGAAATGAAAGAGGTTCGAGCTTGTCGTTCTAGATACGAAATATTTATCTACCGAAGTCTGTATATTTGACTGTTCAGACAATCGGACAGTTAGGACACCGGCTGCGCTGCTAGGTTTCTCGACCCACCGCGGTTGCTTCAGGTACATGGGGCTTATTTTAGAGACCCATTCGTGCTACTAAATGGGAGAACAAAGAAGAAAAGCAGACCACGACACGAGATACGGAACAATTGAGGGTCTAGAGCACTCTCGGGACCGAGATTCGACTATGTCATACATCGGATCAAGGCGGAGAAGCTCATTCAGACGAGAGACAGAGATAATCTAAGAAATGACTTCCAGTGACATGGAGACGACTCTAAAGGCAAATCCTTTGAAAGTTCAAAGTACGTTTTAGAGCATTGCCGCTCCTGACACGGTTTAGAAAAACCATAGCAGTATGATGATTTGGGTCAGGCGAAGACGCAAATCACAGGGTTGCAAGGTTCTGTTCGCCATGATATGGTTGCAGAGGTGGCAAAAGATGCGTTGGTCTCATTCTACGGAGGCGCGACTCTGTCACTCTCAGCGGCGGGAGAGGAAGAAGGCACAAGCATCGGGTCACAAATAGCGGCTGTTAGCGACGTGAACAAGCGGACATCGGAGGGATTGGCTTGTCGTAGAAAACGATATCTCCAGAGAGTTATCTTCTTGCTATCTTCTAGGTTAAAGGTTCCGGTTGTCTGGCGCTGTGGTAAATTGTTTATATGGCAAAATGACTGCGTGATGTGGTGATCCACTTGGGAAGCCCATAGATGACGGATGGCAATCAATGACCATACGTGAAGCTTGACAAGATTGATGTGGATGATCTTGAAGAAGAAGAAGACGGGAATCTGTAATGTTTGCTGCGCCAATCACGTTCCTGATCCCGGACTGCTCTGTAGAACTACTCGTATTAGTAATAGGGTTCCTAGGCTTAACACAGCCCTATGGATATCTAAAGCGCCTTCAGCAAGCCCAACCCTCTAGGAATCTACACCACCGTTGCTCCACTTACATCCACAGCCCCTTCCAGTCTCGAAACCCCAAGTACCGCCATTATGCCTAAAGCCGAGGTAGGCTCCACAAAGTACCTCAACAACAAGCTGAAATCCAAAGGCCTCCAAAGACTCCGCTGGTACTGCCAGGTCTGCGAGAAGCAAACGCGCGATGAGAATGGCTTCAAATGCCACACCCAATCCGAATCCCACGTCCGTCAAATGCTCCTTATCGGCGAAGACCCCCGCAAACACATCAACGACTTCTCCAACCAATTCCAACGAGACTTCCTCCAACTCCTGCGTACCTCCCACGGCGAGAAGAAAATCCACATGAATCATTTCTACCAGGAGTATATCGCAAACAAGGAGCATGTCCATATGAATTCTACGAAATGGCCTAGTTTGACGGAGTATGCCAAGCATCTAGGGAGGGAAGGGCTGTGCAGGGTGGAGGAAACGGACAAGGGATTGCATATCAGCTGGATTGATAATAGCCCCGAGTCGTTGAGGAGGCAGGACGCGATTCGGAAGAAGGAAAGACAGGATCGCGGGGACGAGGAGCGGGAGAGGAAGGTTATCGAGGAGCAGGTAGAGCGGGCGAGGCTAGATGCGGCGGAGAAGGGAAGGCTAGACGACAAGGAGGATTCTGGAGAGGAAGGAGGGATCTTGAGGAGAGAGCCGGGCGAAAAGATAAAGTTGGACTTCAAGCCTAAACCCAAGGAGCCAAAAGATCCATCACCACCGTTAACTGCGAAAACCGACGATGCTGGCGGCATAGAGAGACCAGAAGCAGACACCGACAAATCCACATCACCGCCCACAAAAGTACCCACGCCTCCGCCCGAGAGAGTCTCCCTCAAGCTCGGCATGACCAACAAGCCCAAGAACGTCTTCGCCGCTCCTTCGAGGAAGAACGCCTTTGGTGGCGGAAAGGGAATGTCAATACAGGCGCCCAAGAAAATGAGCGAGGCGGAGCGGATCATGAAGGAGGAGATCGAACGGAAGCGCGTGCGGGAAGGAAATGGACCTCCGGGTCTTAGTGTTAAACGACAAAGGGTTGCTTAGGGCGTTGGGTGCTTCTATGTGCAGATAGGAATAGGGGAAATAACGGGTCTGCGTTGATTATAAGCATGGCGTTGGTGGGGGACACGGTTGAGAATATACTAGGGGGCGGAGCTACAAGGAGCGCTGAGTGTTTAGGTACTTAATTTGACTTCTGGATGTCATGAACCATGATTCTGCTTGTCCAAGCTTTTCTGCATGCTCAAACCCGTCTCGGACCATTGATGGAGTGTCTTATGTGAATGTACTAGGTCACTTTCTCTACGAGTTGTCATTGGGTATGGACATAGAGGAACCGAGTGTCCGCAATGCCCCGTTTTTCTCAGTTTCGAATTTCATGTACCTTTCTCTACCAAACCCTCTTTCTTCTCCAATGCCATCCCCCCCATCAAGCAAGCGTCTCCTCCCTCAACTCAATCCCATACTTCTTCAGCGCCTCAATCAACGGATCATTAATCTTGGGCGTATATGGCGCCAATATCCCCTTCTCCGAAATCGTCCCGTCAAGTACCTGTAATACCGCCAACCCGCATGGGACACCTACTAGCTTGGCCATGGCGGAGTATCCTTTTGGATCGCCGTACTCGACGAGGGTGGATGTGCGGGTTTCTTTGCGGCCGTCTTTGTGCTCGATTTCGAATTTGCTGCCGGGGTGGGGGGTGGTTAGTGTTGTGGATGATGGCTTTGAGGGGGTTACTGGGAAGGGGGGTGGCTTACTGTTGCAGCATCACCATGTCTCTCTCGCCTGGGCCGTATTCCATCTTTGCTTCAAGAGTGGCGCAGAGGGTGTCCAGGGGAGTACCGCGCGGAGTGATCTTGTTGTCTGAGAACAGTCCTAACCATCGGAGTCCGGCCATGATGCGGTTCTTCTCTTCGGTGTCGTCGAATTTTGCTTTGGAGGAAATGGCCCACTCAAGGTCTCTAGATGGCCGTTAGTATATATAGCTTTCCTATAATACATGCTGTGACGTACGACTCCTTGTCAGATGATGACTGGAGGACCTTGGCTGTCGCCTCTTTCCAAGCTATAGGCTTCTCCAGGAAATCCTTCTTCTCCTGGCTCAAAAAACCCATATTCACCAGGACACGGACGAATTCGGGGAAGCCGCCGTATCGGAGGGTTCCGCGTATTATGGTCTGTGCTTCTGGGATATTATACTTTTCCTTGAATGGCGTGGAATCCCGGTTGGGGTATGCAACGAAGTTGAAGCCGGGGTATATGTGATATGGCTTTGCAGTACCCATGAGCTCCGGTCCAGGTACTTCCTCGACCTTGCCATTTTTATAGTACTTAGCCGCGTTTCCCAGAGCTAGTAGGACGCCTCTTGACGACCATGAAAATTTGTAACCTAAAGGATTGTCTGAGGCTTCCGGCGCTGGTAGTCCACCACAGTAGGATAGGAAACTATCAAGATTATTTATTAAGAGATCTAAAACCCTAGGCCGTCTTCAAAAGACGAAAATGCTACATGTTAGCCATACCTGATAATCTTGCCTCCTTCACGGTGAACCTCATCGATGAGTTTTACTGCATAAAGCTAGGAAAAATCAATCGTAAGAAAGAAGGCATCTTGCCAGAAGAATGGGCGCAACGAACGTGATCAATGCCAGGATCTTGGGTGTACACTGTTAGTCTTTGGTTTGTTATGTTGGACTGAGAGGGAGGCTCTTTACCTAGGCCTATCTCGTTCATTACTGTAATCCCTGCCTCCTTGACCTCTTTCTCGAGCTCAAGCATTGCCGGTGAAACATAGCTAGTAGTAACCACATTTTTCTTCTTCCGAATTGCAGACTTAATGACTGAGACCAGTACGTTACGTTAACCCATTTGGCGGCCTTTAGACAACGCCACAGCTCAGCGTTGTTTAAGTGAAATCTTACCATCGGCATGAAAAGTGTACGGAATCAGGCTGACAACAATATCGTTTTTGGCGACTTCAGCATCTAATGCAGCAGCGTCTGTAACGTCTAGAGACATCGGATGAGTTTTTCTGATGCCCTGGCAAAGCTTTTCCGCGCTTCCGAGAGTTCGACATGCTGGAACAATTCAACATAAATCTTTGAATACAACATGGGGGTCTGACAGACCCACGGAGACTTGAACGCCGGCGTCACTGAGAATTTGGACAGTGGGTTTTGTTACGAAGCCTGCCCCCAGAAGGAGGACTTTTCTACTGCAACGTCAGTTGCACTTTACTAGATTCTTCGATCGACATTGAATGAATATAAATTACTTATTTGCACTCATTGTTTCTAAGTCCCGGCCTAAGAAGTTGGAAAATCTTGTCAAGCACCTAGACAAATTTCGTGGATATGGAATTCTAAATTTTTTGTTCGAGAATGACATAGATTCACGTGATTGACTAGCGATAGGATTAGCGTCAGCCCTGTCAGCCTTACTCGACGCCTTCAAAAAGACACGATTCTCATATGTTCATGACAGAATTGCCAACTTATACATCTTCCAAGCAGTATAAGCAACTTCAGCAACATGTCAGCTATGGAAGCATACTGGGCTGCTCCGCCAGTATCGAGGTAGGTCATCTGCTTTCTATGATCGATACATTTGGGACAAGTATTAGTCTCTGATGCTGATGCGTAGGACTTTGACAGCATTGACCCTAACCACATCTCTTCTTGTCTACGGGAACCTTCTGAGTGGTAGTCGTGTTGTCTTCTACTTGCCATGGATCTTCAAGTTTCCTGCACCTGAAATATGGCGTTTTTTCACTCCTTTTTGGGTGACGGGCCCAAATATTAGTATTCTCTTCGACACCTATTTTTGTAAGTTCCATCTGGTCATGAGGATGCTTTCTGCTTACACTCTACTAGTATGGACATATTCGAGCGCCTTGGAAAAAGACTCGCCCCGTTTTTCTCAGCCTGGCGACTTTTTAACCTACATCATCTTCCTTGGACTCTTCATCCTAGTATGTCATATCCTCTCTTCTTGTATTTTATTCGAGGCACCCCTGTTTTCACAACTCAGCTTTCTTTTGATGCCACTCACCTCTTATATCTGCCCGCCCAGCCAATATCTAGCTGAAGCGGTTCCTGAAAACGAGGAAGATTACCCTTGCATTTCGCGTTGGTCCGTCATTCGCAATCAATCCTAAGGACCTTCGTGCGGTGTAGGCATGGTGGGAGCGACATTTGAGATTAGCCTGCGTGGTCTTCGGAAATTCGCGTTTGGTGGTTTTTGCTTCCTACATCTCTCGCTTGACTACCTGGCTTTGTTCTACGTTTCAAACTACTTCAAAGAAGGCCTGTGCTTGTACCCATGAATACTTGCTGACTGTCATAAGGTGACAGCTGGTGGCATTTTGGGGGCTGTGATATTCACATCATGTAAGTGCCCTTATGAGATTCAAGAGACTCTCACAGCCTATCGCTTATCTGTTATAGCCCTCGTTCTCGGCTTGGCATACACATATTCGCAAGATAACAAGGGAAAGAAAGTGTCTTTCTTTATCATTACCTTCAATGTGATATGGCTCCCGTGGGCTATGCTCTTGATGACGTTCGTGATGGGAGGCCCTCAGGCGACCATGACACAAGGAACCGGTCTTCTTGCGGCTCATCTTTATGATTTCCTCACACGCATATACCCAACTTTTGGTGGCGGTAGGAATTTCATCCGCACACCAGCTCTAGTCAAGCGATGGTTTGGAGCCGAGCGGCCTGCAATTCAGGTTAGAGGCTATGGCACTTCTTTCAGGCCAGCGACACAACCGCCTAGTCGTGGTGCATCCAGCGGATATGCCGGTGGGTTTTCCGGTATGTGGGGTAGCAGGGGCCAAGGTAGACGTCTCGGTGGAGAATGATGGGTATATGGTTCGGCGTCGTTTTAGCGAATCTAGGTTACAGCAATCCATAGTTAGCAAACAAGCAAGCATATCATCACAATTATAAGTTGTTGCCATATCCGTGAAATCATCCAACGAGCTGATGAGAGGCCCAAGGGTTGGTTTGCGGAAAACTAGTGTTGTGTCTAAATTCGGTTAGCTCACACACAAAAGTTTAAGATCCTCAAAGCTCAAGCTCCAATTTGTTTCCTGAAGGACCTAACACCACAACTGTACGACCAATGTCATAGTATGGTAATTGCCTTCAGTCAACATGGCTATGGTAGTATCGAAAGACGAGGCGGACTATACCATAAAACCTGAGGCTACAACCCCAGCAGTTGACACAAGCAGCTGGCCATTGTTACTGAAAGACTACAACAAACTCCTCGTCCGCACTGGTCATTTTACTCCAATACCCGTAGGATGTACGCCTCTTAAGCGCGACTTAAAATCTTACATCGCGTCCGGCGTCATAAACCTTGACAAACCCTCCAATCCCTCGAGTCACGAAGTCGTAGCATGGGTAAAGCGCATGCTAAGGTACGTGAAGGAGTGATTTCGGGAGCGGTCAATATGTGCTAAAAACAATCAGGGTCGAGAAAACCGGACACAGTGGTACATTGGACCCCAAGGTTACTGGATGTCTCATTGTCTGTATAGATCGCGCAACACGACTTGTCAAATCGCAGCAAGGAGCCGGAAAGGAATATGTCTGCGTAATCCGACTACACGACAAGCTTCCAGGTGGCGAAGCGCAGCTTGCGCGAGCCCTTGAGACCCTGACCGGAGCACTCTTCCAGCGACCACCACTTATCTCAGCTGTCAAAAGGCAACTGCGCATTCGAACGATACACGAAAGCAAGCTATACGAGTTCGACAATGACAGGCATCTTGGTGTTTTCTGGGTTAGTTGCGAAGCAGGAACATATATCCGGACGCTGTGCGTACATTTAGGATTGTTGTTAGGTGTTGGCGCGCACATGCAGGAGTTAAGGAGAGTACGAAGTGGAGCTATGGATGAAAAGGATGGTATGGTCACGTTACATGATGTTTTGGATGCCCAGTGGTTGCAGGATAATACTCGAGACGAGTCGTATCTACGAATGGTTATTAGGCCATTGGAGAGTCTTCTTACGACTTACAAAAGAATCGTGGTCAAGGACAGTGCTGTAAATGCCGTATGTTACGGAGCAAAACTCATGATTCCCGGTCTCCTACGATACGGTATGAATATTCCTGTAATGTATGATGAGCGGCATGCTGATGTATCTGTAGAGGCTGGTATCGAGGTTCATGAGGAGGTCGTACTAATCACTACGAAAGGCGAGGCAATTGCGTTGGGCATAGCGCAAATGTCGACCGTTGAATTGTCTACCTGCGATCATGGGGTTGTGGCGAAGGTGAAGCGATGCATAATGGAGCGAGATCTCTACCCGAGGCGTTGGGGACTAGGACCTGTCGCTCTGGAGAAGAAGAAGATGAAGTCCGACGGTAAACTTGATGTAAGATCCCCTTTGGTATTCTGAGCATTCTTGTGACGGCTAACGCTTCGAAGAAATATGGAAGACCAAATGAGGAAACACCATCCAAGTGGCAGAAAGATTACAAAGACTTCAATGCTCCGTTGGAGAATGGAATCAGTGTATCCGCAAAGGTTGAGGCAGAAGCATCTATACCACCAACCCCTCGAACTGCTGCAGATTCAGAGCCCGCGGGCGTTGGATTGAAGGAAAGCTCTCTCAAACCGCCAAAGTCAGAACCAGCGGACGAGGAAGGAGAGTCCAAGAAGCGGAAGAGGCACGAGGGTGAGACATCCGAGGAGAGAGCTGAGCGGAAACGGAAAAAGAAGGAGAAGAAAGAGAAACGCAAGTCAAAAAAGGAGGACTCCGATGACGGTAGCGAATAACGGAGTTAAGGTGGCTGGCCTGCTGACGCTAAACATTGTACAGTAGCGTAAGGCTGGCGTACTGTGCCGAAATGAAAATGCCCATATCAATGCGCCATTTCACTCTTATCATTGTCTTGTCGCATATTTATGCGCTTTTCATTTCTCATTCGCTTGCATTCAAGGTCAGAGCGAGCCTCAAGGGGCTCGAGATGATTAATTCAGGCGGTTGGAGACTTATGGTGGCATTCAGCCTATTCTCTTCAAATTGTAAAATAAGGTCGGTTGAACCCATTCCACAAAAGGTTTCCATCTGAAACCAGTGCGTTATACGCTGCTCCATATACACATCTTTTCTGTTCTCGCCGTAAGTCTTGCTTGCTTGCCGACATCGATGTTAATTCCAGTCGAAATGTCACTGCAGCAAAGGGAGTTCGATGAGGCCCAGTCCGTCACCATGTAGAACCAGTTAATGGTCCTATAGCTGTCTGCGGCAGAGCAGTGACCATAGTCTACGACGCCATCGAGTCCCTGAAAGCAGAATGAATCTGTCACTTCATCTAGCAATCCCCTCTCAGTGGCCGCGATGAAAGCACACCCTTAGCGGCATAACACTACATCGTAGCAGAGATATCAGCAACGGGTGCTGGCTGGCTTCCTTGGTACAAGGGTCTATTCAATTCCGATTTGGCTCGAGGTGTCGTTGTCGATAGAAGATCGAATAGTAGTCATCAGCTCTCATGGGGAATTTTATAAATGAGTACGATATGGCTATCAGGCTATTTGCCTTGAGGGAAAAAGAGTTGAGAAGCGAAGTTGACGTACATATGGATGTGGGCTGTGGTCGGAATAGGACAGGTTGCTGCAAGATCAGTGCCTAGGCCTGTGCCTGGAACCTGAAATCGTCGCTATGGATGAAGAGTTTCCCGGTTCAACATGTATCCTGGGTAATAAAAGCCCAATACGTTGACTTTTGTCTTCTTGCTGATCGGATGAGTAATTTCATAATGAGGTTGAAGGTTCTAAGCCCTTTCCAGGGTAGCAAGACGTAGAATAACTGCAAGGTCTTTGAACTAACTCTCAGAACTGTGGAGCTCATCATTGGTTTTTGAAGGAGTAAAAACTTAGCAAGAACGAGTATGATTTACCCAAGGTAGTCCTCGAGGTCTCCAAACTAGGTTCGTTGGCTGCCCGAGCAAGTCTGTTACCAATGGAAAGCAACGCAGTTTTCAGCTATTGCTGACTCAGAACTTATTGATTATTGCGATCGTATAATAGGTTAATTACTAATTAATTTGACTAACTAAATAATAGCTATTTACACAATTTAATATATGCGCTGGGAAAGTCAATGGGGAAGTTAATGGGTAAACTAATGAGGTAGGGAGTCATGAAGGAAGCCATGAAAGGAACCATGAAGGCTGTTCGATAGGAAGCCATGTAGAATGTTCGATAGAGAGTCATGTAGAATGTTCGGTAGAGAGCCATGTAGAATGTTCGATAGAGAGTCACGTAGAATGTACGATAGAGCTCATATTTGATGCTCGGTAGAAACCAAATTTGATCCTTGATTGCGAAGCAATTCGAAGCTTGATAGGGAGTCATGTAGGGAGTCATGTAGAGAGTCATGTAGGAAGCCATGTAGAGAGTCATGTAGGAATCATAAAGACTGTTCGATAGAGTCATATTTGATGCTCGATAGAGAACAAATTTGATTCTTGAATGGTGAGTAGAATGGTGAGTAGAGTGATGAATAGGGTGATGAGTAGAGTGGTGAGTAGGATGGTGAGTAGAGTGGTCAGTAGAATGGTCAGTAGAATGGTCAGTCGGAAGGTCGGTAGAAAGATCAGTAGAAAGGTCAGTCGGAAGGTCGGTAGAAAGATCAGTAGAAAGGTCAGTAGAAAGCTCGGTCGAAAGATCAGTAGAAAGGTCAGTAGAAAGCTCGGTCGAAAGGTCAGTGAAAAGCTCAGTAGAAAGCTCAGTAGAAAGATCAGTAGAAAGCTCGATCGAAAGGTCAGTAGAAAGGTCAGTAGAAAGATCAGTAGAAAGATCAGTAGAAAGGTCAGTAGAAAGCTTGATCGAAAGATCAGTAGAAAGGTCAGTAGAAAGCTTGATCGAAAGATCAGTAGAAAGATCAGTAGAAAGCTCGGTCGAAAGATCAGTAGAAAGATCAGTAGAAAGCTCAGTAGAAAGCTCAGTAGAAAGATCAGTAGAAAGTTTGATATTGAGCCATGAAGAGTGCGTTCTATTGAGTCAGTTAGCATTATTTCGTACGAAATAGAAAGTAGAAACTGTTCTACGAAGAAAGAAAGAAGTGAGAACAAGTAAATACTCTGAATCCCCTGACTTTTCTAGCGTCGACCTTCGACTGAAAGCGAAGATTACTAATCACAGAGATAATAGTACTGTTCTCAAGTCATGTAGAAAGCATTGTTTGAAGCACTGTTTGACGTGTTTTATGCGTTCGACCGACGCGTTTGATAGAGCGTTTGGTAGAGAGTTTGGTAGGGCGTTTGGTAGGGAGTTTGGTAGAGCGTTTGGTAGGAAGTTTGATAGAGAGTTTGGTAGGGCGTTTGGTAGGGAATTTGGCAGGGCGTTTGGTAGGGAATTTGGCAGGGAATTCGATAGGGCGTTTGGTAGGGAATTTGGTAGGGCGTTTGGTAGAGAGATTGGGAGGGCGAGTAGGTAAGCGAGTAGATGGGCGAGTAGGTAAGCGAGTAGGTAAGCGAGTAGATGAGCGAGTAGATGAGCGAGTAGATGAGCGAGTAAATGAGCGAGTAGGTGAGCGAGTAGGTGAGCGAGTAGATAAACGAGTAGGTGAGCGAGTAAATGAGCGAGTAGATGAGCGAGTAGGTGAGCGAGTAGATGAGCGAGTAGATGAGCGAGTAGATGAGCGAGTAGATAAACGAGTAGGTGAGCGAGTAGATGAACGAGTAGGTGAGCGAGTAGATGAACGAGTAGATGAACGAGTAGATGAACGAGTAGATGAGCGAGTAAATGAGTCGAACTTCATTGAAAATTAATCTCTAACTGTAATAGATTTAGCTTTCGTGATCTCTAACTGTAACAGATTTAGCTTCACGATAGCTTTCGTGATCTTGAAAAAAGAGTCAATCGTTTTACAAAGAATCGAAATAAGGTTTCAGCACGCTAGTGAAAAGGGGTCAAAATCAGTCGATAGAAGCAACTGCGTTGCTAATTAAATTCATTGACTGTCTGAGCAAGTCTGTTACCAATGAAAAGCAACGCAGTTTTCAATCTTAGCTCACTCAGAGCTTATTAGATAATTTCATTAACTTGTCTCAGTTTAGCTTGTCTCAGAATCTCAGACGAAGTAGTTGAAATCTAATCTCTTCAAGGCTAAATAGATGTGTTACATCTTTTCAAATAAGCGATGATGACTAAGTCTCTTTGAATTAGCTTCTTGCTTATTATGTAAGTTTCAACTACTACGTCTGAGCGTCGCACAGTAGCTCAAATTACAATTTGATATTCATTCAATATTAAATAATATCAAATTCTGCAGCGATCTTATCTTTTACGACAAATAAACAAATATAGTGACATTATAACGAAAATATTTTACATAATTGATTGTATTAAATATCTACACATAAGTACAATCTGAAGATAATTGCATTGCAACAATCACAGTTACATCGATAAACATCAAAGTATCTGAGACGAGATTGACAATTCTTATGACTTTAGTGAAGTCAGACAATGATGATACAATATAGATTTTGAAATACAAGTTCAGCATAATAATGATTAATTATGAGCTATTTATGATTTGTTTTATGTGATGATGAGCTTAAAAGTCTTAACTTTTGCAACGATCTTACTTTTTGCATTCTTGAACATCTGAACAATCTGTTCATTCTGACTCTCAGAGATCTGCATTACAGTCTTGTATTTCATCTTGAAGTTGAATTCATCACAATGAAATGTCTCATGCAAAAGATGAATGAGATACATTTGTTTTCTAAATTTCTCATCGCTCATTAAGCAGTGTAAATCACGTCATCACTTATAATAGTAGTCAGTCTCATTCTGTGTAATGATCATTTCATCAATGATCATTTCTTCGACATTAATGTACATTTTGATGACATTTTCAAGAAGCATGCATGTTGCTTGAATCATGCTCATCTTATTCAGATTTGCAGATCAATTGTGATGTAGTGAATCAGTTTTCATCTTGTCGATAACATGAAAGATGATAAGATCATCAATGCAAATGCTGACTGTAGAAATTTTCTCAATCTTGTTAAGATTGCTCTTGATAAACAAAAGATAATGATCATACTTATTGTATGATATGAACATTTCATTTACAGCTGCAACGACTGATGAATGATCAGAATTGTAAACATTATAATGATTGATAACATATTTCAAAAATGTGATTGTTGATGAGCATGATGCATGTTTGATGAACTTCTTGCTCTTTTTAGTGAAACTGTCGATGATTGAAAAATTGAAGTCAGAGTTCAAGTCACTTAACATGATCATTATTGTACATTTCTTATTGATGCTAAATGCAAGTATCAAAGAATGAGATTTCTTGAACTTATTCTTTTTCTTAAAGTTGAATTTTTTCTTGACTGCATTTGTTATGAAAGATTAAACTCTTCATCACTAAGAAACATTGAATCATTCACATTGACATCAATTTCTGAAGAACTATTCTCATCTGACATCATTTCAGTCTCATTCTTCTTCATGAATTGATCATCTTTTTTGCAAGAAGTGTTAAGCATTGTTCTCAAGATTCTCTTCTTTCAAGTCTTCTACTTTTCAGCAGCTTCAAAAGACTTAAACGCAAGCTTTGTCTTAAAACTATTAGCATCGATCTTTTTGACAGTCGTTGAGAATGAATCAACAGCTTTAAGAAACTTAGTCACGAGCTTAGTCTTAGAATTACTAGCGTTGATCTTTTCAACAGTCAACGAGAATGAGATGACAGACATGTTCATCATCAACTATACATGAGTGTCAGTAAGATCTGATACATAAGTGAATAGAATTGAAGAAAGAACATACAATGTCATTGATCATATGAAGATCAACAGTAATGTCTTCAGTGTTCATCATGTAAATTAATATTGTTTTCTTCAAAATGATGATGATTGTGTGATTCTTGAAAATTGTTGATTTTTTTAGAAATTGAGTTTCTAAAAATGTGTGTTGAGTGAGTGAAGTGTCTGAGTTTTTAAATTTAATTATGATCTTTGTTTTAAAACTTTATACAGCATAACTGTAAAGTCGCGCAGCACGACTTTATTGATGATCTCATCAAACTGTCAATTGTTATCAGAGAAACATACTATATTAAGCGAGCAGAGTTAATGTTCAGTGAAGCACTAATGTCAAATGTTTGATTGTTGTGATCATGATGACAGATAACAAATTGATCATAATAAAGTGTTGAAGATTTTGATGATCTTGAAGTTTGTAAACAAAACTTATTTATTTTATTGAAGTTCTGTTTCTTTTACATTTCAAATCTCAATTCATCAGTTAAACTCAATGATTCAATTTCAACATCTTTGTTCTATTGTTAATGTTCATTCTGATTGCGCTATCTTACATTTTGATGTTCTCATAATGAAGAAGAGTGTCAACTCAATTATGACAGCAATATCATCTTTCAATCAGCTGAGACTTCAGATAAACTTCTTCTCTGAGATAGATTTCAAAAAACTCATCAACAAATGAATGTTGAATCATGAAAGTGATGAGAATCAGCTTAAAGAAATCTTGAATATTTTTGAACAAGCTAAACTGCATGTTGAAGAACTGAACGATGTTGTTATGAAAGTCTGAGAAATGCTGATCGATGAAAAAATATGAAAAGCAAAGTTCAAGACAAAAAATGATATCATTAAGACAATCGACACTTTATTTTTGAAGAACTTTCATGCTCATGCTCAATTAAGTTGAAATAGAAAGAAGCACTATATTGTCATCATCAAGACAAAATGAGAAATAAACATTCAAGATTGATAATTCAAGACTTTAAGTAAAAACTATCTTGACAATGTCACATCTGTTGCAAAAGACTGAATCTTTAAGCTGACAAGTGATTTGATTTGAAAGATCATTGTGAATCATCTGCAAAAAACTCAATTAAATCGAAACTCAACTCAATTGATTATCATAAAGAATTGAAAAAACATGCAATTACTTGATGAGAATGAGATCAAAGTATTACTTTCTCAAGCGTTGATTTCAAATCATGAGCTTGTCAGATTCAAGAATTCAAGCATTCAATTATTCAAGAGATGAGCATTCGCAGTTGAAGAAATCAATCTTGACATTGAGTTAGATAAAATAGATGATGATGATGTTGTCATGAACTCAAAAAATGAGAATACAAGCATGCTCAATTTCAAGAAAGATGAAAGCGATATTAGCTCAGCGAAGTTCAAACATATCAATGAAGTCGACAGCGCAGATGACGAAGATGAGATTAGCATCACTATTCATTGCAAGAAGAAACATTCAAGTTGCATCTGCAAAGATATTGAGTTTAGTCTGCTAAAAAGATTAAGACGTAAGAATGCAAGAATGTCTGATATAAAGACAGAGATTGAATATATCAAGATGTTATGATGCATCATAGTATGCAAGTTGAATGAAAAATTTCTCAAACATATCTGTCATCAACATCTTCATGCTCTTGTTGATCATTTTGATCTTCAGATAAAGAAATTAAATTCAACTGAACTGAGAAAACATTTTGAGATGTGCTGAAACAATTGAAATGATTTGATTATATTCAAGATGACTTCTGAGCATACATTCTGATTTTGACTGAGTGCTCGATCACAGATAAAAGATGATCTGCATGATGTTTATGTAAAGTGAATGATCAAATAAAGCATTGTCTTTAGATCAAGCGCAATACAAGTCAAAGTCATTGTCAATGAGATTAACGAGTTGAAGACATGAGCGAAGTGAAAAACAAATGAAAATCTATTGATTCAGAATATGTTTGTTTGACTGTGAGTTGAGATTGATAGTGAGAGAGAACATAAAATGAGCATCAATAATATAATTTTGAAGAAATTTGATATGTATCTTTATCATCAGCGTGAACGAAACGATCAATCAAACAAAGAATGACTGAGAATGATGTTTTATTTCTTGAATCAACAAATTATATGACAGAATATTGAATACTGAGTGCTTTATGCATGTCTTCGATCGAACAGAAACATTCAACTAATTTCATATTCTTATTACATCAAGTTTGTAACTTCTGATGACTCAACATTCTTTTGTCACATAGACATGAGCATTTCTAAGTATCTCGTCGATGATCATGAGAAAAATATTATTCAGAAGTTATTATTCTTAAATGACGAAAGTCTTGAAAGATACATCAAGATAGTTTCTGATTTTCACAAGCATATAGAGAGATGATGAGCGAAAGTGAAGACACGCAGAATGATGATCAATGATTATATTCACGATCTGAAGAAAATCTGATTGAAAGAAAATGTTATCAAGTATGATGATTTTATTTTTGTTCTCTGTCAGCGAAGCAAAGTTCATGTTACAAGATTAAAGATTCTTCACAAGTGAATTCATAACAACAATGACATCAAATGTAAAATCATTCTTTCTTGATTTGTTGCAGTGAGTCAGAATGATCAGACATTGAATAATGAGAAATTCGACAAGTGAAAGAATATTGCGTGCGCTCACGCTATTCAGAAAGTCATCAATCTCACATTCTCTGATCTGATTAATAGATTTAAGCTCATTCTCTACAGATTCTCAGCGTCAACATAACTATATTTAGACAGCTCAATCAATCAGACATTGATTTGTAGAATTATCTGAAATGATTTTGTTGTACAAGCTCAGACAAATGTGATGTTGAAAGTGAATCATGAACGAGCTAATTACGCTATTAACAGACATTGATTTAAAGCGCTGCGAGTGTTTAGAAGAGTTTACAATATGATGAAGATGATTGAGAAATTATTTTATGAAGCAGATAGTTTTTTCAATAAATAAATAGAAATAAGTAAAATGTCATTTTTTCATAAAGATTTTAACAAAGCTTTTCATCTTTCAGATAAACTCTCTCTCTGATTGATTGAATGAATAATAAAGTCGCGTCGTTTTGTTTTAACTCATTCAAATTCTTTGATTGTCTCTCTCTGTTTAATAAAATGAATGATAAAGTCACATCATGCTGTTTTAACTAGTTCAAATTCTTTGATCTTTACTACAAACATAAATCATACATTGACATTGAGAAAAAAAAAGAAAAGTGATGTCAATCTCTGTTGATGATGATTATCATTAATGCATTTGAAAATTGACTCATCATTACATTGAAAGAAACAATCATAGAAAAACGAAATTTTAAAAGCAAGATCTTGAATTCAATGAACTCGTGATAGATTCACATATGTTAAATCTTGACAGAAGTTCAACATAGCAAGATTGAGAATCACTTTGACTAAAATGAGTCTTTGACTCTTGTGAATGATAATAACGAAGATCAGAATCAGAGAGAATTACTCACAAGAACATGTATTGTCATCATTATTTCACGTAGCTGTTTTGAGAAAAATAGAAACAACATTTTGATCATTGATGAGCATGCTGATAGAATCGACATAATCATTTATCTTTATCAAAATAACTGCAGAAATAGTTGTAAAAGAATCATCTGTGTCATCATTTCAAATAACATCAACAACAATGCTCATCAAGTCATTGATCAAGCTTTTCTCAATAAACATATTGAACATTAGCATGACTTGAGCGTCTCTGCTGAGAAGCAATGTGCGAGAGAGCTTGTCAGCATCGTTGAATGAAATCTTCTTAATCTTCTTGTCAATGTGTTTGATGCATATCTTAATAATCGACTGATTTAATCGCTCAAAACAATTGAAATTATACTCATCAATTTTATGTCTGATGACGTAGAGATGTAATGCTTCATTAAAATTGATTCAGCTTTTCAGAATCACATTTTTCTTTACATGAGTTAAAAGAAAGTTTCAATTCTCAGAATTTAGCTTGTCGTCTTGCAATTCATTCAAGATTTTACGAAAATATTAAGATTTAACATTCTCATCTTGTTGTTTCATGATTTAAGACAGAACAATAATCTGATCAAAAGCGAGATATGTCTGCAGATCAGTTAAAGCTTTCATGAAGAGAAACATGACATGAGAATTATACAATGCTTGATCACTGATCGAAGAAAGTTGATCAAAGTCGTTGCAAAAAAGAATGAAAAAATCTTTGAAGAAAACATTCAATTGAGCATGAATCTGATGAAAACGTTGATCGATATAATGAAGAGTCTTTAGATCAATCATGAACTTCTTGTTGATAATAAAAAGATGACAACGACAAAAGTGATTCTGCAAGCGAGTAAGACTTTTCAACTTCAGAGACTCAAAGACACTTTGAATGAGAAGATTCAACAATTGATGAAGAGTAAAGCTTAATGTTAAAGACAATTACATCAATGAAAGTTGCTCGCAGTACTGAATTGCTCATATTAATCTGTACAGCATAGTACATCAATTGATTAAAGATTAAATTGATGCAGATTGACTTTTCAATTTTGACAATCTCGTTCAGATGCAGAAGAAGTTGAGCATCAGAGCAATAGTAATAATGATCAATGATTTAATCAACAACGTCTCGCTGCTCAACATTTAAAAGAAAAAAACTATCGATCTTCTCAAGAGTAGCTGAGATGAAAGCATTCTTGCAAGTTATACAAGCAATGATCAAGTGATCTCGAATGATGATCAGAGTCACGTCACATGTAGATTGCAATCAATCATGATTCTTATTCATGAATCTTTCACTCAGATCGATAAATATCTGTATGAGACTGTCATCATGATTTGATCTGCATTGACTCAATAGTTCTTCGTGACGAAGATTCTGATTCTGCTCGATCTCATCATGCTTTAAGCACTTGATTTCAGAGTTCATCTTGATCGTCTTAAGCACAACTTTCAATGAATCACGCGAGTGATCATGATTGATCGCGCAAGCGACATAAGCAGACACTCAATTCTCATCATCATCATTCAATAAATCATCAAGAGTGACACTTTGAAAGCAGTGATGAAGCATGAGCTTGATTCTGCAGAAATTCGAAAAATCAACATGAGATGACTGACTTGAATAGCAAGAAAATAAGTTAATCATCTTGAAGTAATCACGTTAAGAGCGAAAGTCTTGAGTTTTGTTTATTCATGTGTACTTTCAAGCTGCAATCAGAAGAATTAAATGTTTTTGATGAGCAGATTGCTCGCAATAATGTTTCAGAAATGTTTTGAACATTGTGATATAATCATTCTGAAAATTCAAAGCACATTTTTGCTTCTTGATTAATCATAGATCAAGATTCTGCATGACTTGTGAGAAATTTCATAGATCTCGCTGAAGAATATGATGACACATCTCTTGAGCAAATCAGTCTCGCTCGACAATTAACTTGTTCATTAGTTTAGTAGCAAGAAACAGTAAGAAAACTCTCTCAGAAATTCTGAGCATGATGAACTGAAGAAGACTTTTGAACAACTCAGACTTCTTTTCAATCTTGAAGCAATACTTGATCAAATAGTGCATCATTGTCGTTTGATTCATACAAGAAGAAAAGTTCATGTTAATCATTCATTTCATGATGATCGTGATGTTATAGCTGTTGAGAAGAGCATCATTTCAAGCGAGAAGATAAACATGATGATGTGAATTCATCTTGCAAGAGACTTCAGACAGAGATTGCTCTGATCAAGAGAAGTGAAAACAACAAGTCAGCTCATCTGTTTCTTTGATCTTTCGCTGACAGTAGCTAAAAGTGCAGCGAGTGTGATGCTGAAAGTGATTCAACAGTTCAATCAACTCATGAAGCATATTAGTATACTTTGAAAAAGAATGACTGCTTGAGTGAACAACAGTCATTGACAAATCATTGACGAGATTGAAGATCATGATTTGTACATCTCAGAAAGAAAAATATTGATCAAGATCTGTGACACTTATTAGAAATCTGCCTAGAGCGAGTCAGATAGAGATGTCATTTAACTAGAAGATAAATGCTAAGAAAGAAAGATAGCTACGAAAAAGAAGCTGACTACATATGTGTGTTTCTCAGCCGACGCTAGGCTCAATAGAGACTAGTCAAGGTGACGGAGCGAGAATAGGCCTGGTAAGGCTAGAAGACTGAGCCTGACAAGACTAGAATCGTGACATTACTCTTTTTCTTCGACGATTCATGTTCGCATGAATGTATTTTCTGCTCAACTCGATTGATTGCTCAATCATGATTTCACAGACTCAGGCCTGTTAAATCGTGATTGATTGAATTGTTGATTAGCGCGATTTGTTCGAGTATCGAATATGAAAATCATCAACAATCTTCTGAGCGTTCATAAATTCGTCGTCATCAGCGTTGTATCAATTGAGATCATTGTCATAGTCATTTCATTTGACTCTATACTGAAGTCGTCTTCGATATCGACGAGAATTCAATATATCATCGATTTCTCACTCGTCTTCGTCGTTTACCACTATTGAACCTGAGAGTTCGTTCTTTTGATCAGACAAGAAATCGTCGACGACAGAGCGAAGCAGATCAGAATGAAATACATCATGAACACGCATAGACTCTGATAATTTCAGTTTATATGAAGAGTCGATGAGATCTAGATTGATGAAAGAATCGAGCATTTTGTCATCTAGCTTCTTGAAAGATCTCGCTGTAACGATGTTTCTTTCATTCAGAAACATCTTTGATTCGATCTTGTAATCAACTTCTTTTCTATGCTTATTGACTTGTTTCATCATTTGTTCTCGTGTTTTGACTAGCGACTCGCGAGCAAACTTCAGTGTTTTGTTCATATTTTCAGATATATTCTCGACTTTAGTCGTCTGCAAGCGTTCACGAGAACTTTCATATTCGATGACATCGAGTTCAAAGCTCATACGAGAATGAAAGTCTTTGTTTAGAAAGAAAGAGATCGAGAAGATGACTGAGAACAGAGCATTATTGTTGACGAACTCGATCATGAGTAGTAGCTTAGCTCAGTCATTCTGCATGTACGAACAGAAGAATCGAAGATATCTTTCGACGTTCTGATTGACTCGTTCACTTTGATCGTCGATCTGAGAGTGATAGACT